>Ga0265298_10000020_pt1 | contig 227866 bp, 176 predicted proteins | sample AusTroGonzalo_MG_3_FD_193486 | JGI IMG/M metagenome (GOLD analysis project Ga0265298, IMG submission 193486) | Bovine rumen microbial communities from tropical cattle in Woodstock, Queensland, Australia - Gonzalo_01 | ecosystem: Host-associated > Mammals > Digestive system > Stomach > Rumen ...
CCTGAGCCAGGATCAAACTCTTCATTGTATATTGTTGTACTTATTTAATCTTCTGTTGTCCTGGCGGATTCACCTGTTTTCTTAGTCTCTTGGAATTGAAAGGTTCCTTACCTTTCAGACTACTTTTCATTGGCTCATTGCTTTCAAAGAACTTGCAACCACTTTTTTCGTGATTGCGGACTGCAAAGATACGGCGATTTTCATTTCTGTCAATAAAAAAATGAAAAATTTTTTAAAAATTTTATTATTTATTGAATATCAATAATTTAGCAGTATGAATTTTTACGGGGAAGACGAAAATCGGGCTGGGAAGTAAGCCTCAAAGGCCCTTTTTTCCGCCTTACCCTCCAAAATTTTACGCTGGTTTTACGCCAAATCACCTGAAATAAAAAAAATCTTTTTGTCGGTCATCTCCATTTTGACCATCCCGATGAGGATAAAGTTGACGAGAATGCGCTCGGCTGCTTTCTTATTTAGATGCGAAATCTCCTGAAATTCCTCAAAACTGATATTTTTGTGTTCATTCAGGTATCTCAAGAGCAGCATTTCCTCGTCGGTAAAGGTGATCTGTATGTTGTTTTTGTCTTTCTCGTGCTTCCACACCTTAATTAATATACTGTTGGCCACGATGTTCTCATCCTTCACGCGCACATACACCTTATATATATTATTATGGTCAGGAGCCTGGTGTTTGTGGTATTTACTCTTCGGAATTATCACCTCCAGCACGGTTTTTCCGTTGATATTCCATTCTTTGGCCGTATATTCGACTTCCGGACGACAATACATCTGCGCAGCTGTCTGTATCATGTGCTTCTCTTCGTCAGAACGAATTCCTGAAATCGAGCCGTTGTCCTTTACACCTATTAATAAACGTCCACCATCGGTGTTGGCAAAGGCGACCAACGAGCGCGCAATCTTTTTGCTGTCGGATACCTCGAATTTGAAATCCAACATCTGATGCTCGCCCTCCGCTATCAATTTCTGGATATGATTTTCCTTTTTCATGAATTTTTGCAAAAATAAGAAAATTTTGAGTAGGAGAGGGCGGAGGTCGAAAAAATCATTTTTAGGCGATTTAAGCGCATCAAATTTTTGGAGTATAGGAAGTTGCTTCCGGCGTAAAAAAGTGTCTTAAAATGGAAATATAAAAATGTAAAACAGCCATTTCTAAAAATTGCACAAATATTTACAAAAATAAAAGAAATATTATAAATAGCTGAAAATCAATAACATAATAAAATGTATTACAATTGTAAAATTTATGAGTAAAAATTACAAAGATAAAAATGGTAAATTTAGGGCAAAAAATAGTATAACAATCAGAAAAACAATGAAATAAGTATATTAAATTAAAGAAATACTTTAAAAAAGAGAGCAATTTTTGCAATGAATTCAAAATTTATAAAATCTATTGTAAATAATTGATATAAAATAATATAGGTGGCAATATTCAAGAAATAATTGAAGAAAAATTGAAATATCTAAATATTTACAAAAATAAATCGAAAATTTTTGATTTTTGTATTAAAATAAAATTTACTTTTGTAATTTCAAAGACATTGAAAAACGAAATTTTAAGGAGGGACATACCATGGAAGATTTCAAAGACCGACTCGACCACATCTTAAGATCGAAAAATTTAACGGCTACAAAATTTGCAGAATTGATGAAAATTCAGCCTTCAAATGTGTCACATCTTCTGAGCGGAAGAAATAAACCGAGTATCGATTTTTTGATAAAATTGAAAGAAGTTTTTCCGGAATACAGCTTCGATTGGATCATAATGGGACGTAAACCGATAACCATAAACGACCCTACTCCGTCGATTATTGACGCTCAAGATACCAAATATGAGGATGCAGAAGAAAAACATATCATTGAATTTGACGATTTTGAAGAAAAAATTGAGGAAAACAAGCCTGTTATAGCTGAAAATAAAGAAGTTGAGAAGATATTGCTGATTTATTCCGACAAGACTTACGACGTGCTTCTGCCCCATTAATTAAGGTATTCTTAATTAAAAATAAAATTAAAAATGTGTTTAGATATTGATATATTATTAAAATTTGTATCTTTGCAATTTGAAAAATAGATGATATCAATGTCTAAGCAATTGTTTTTCAATAAGTTCCAAGAGTTTATATCACAATATAAAAAAGTGGTGATTGTGTCGCACGTCAACCCGGATGGTGATGCAATAGGCTCGTCGTTGGCATTATATTTTTTCCTTAAAAAGTTCGGAAAAGATGTAAAAATAATAATTCCCAACGACTTCCCTTCGTTTTTAGCGTGGATGCCAGGCATTGAGAATATTTTGGTTTTCGATAAAAATTCAGAAAAAGGCATAGAATATCTCAATTCAGCTGAGCTGATATGTTATCTCGATTTCAATCATCCGTCGCGTACTGGCTTGTTACACAACGACTTATGTCATTGCAATAAAACTCCACGCCTGCTTATAGATCATCATCGTGACACAGATTATTCGCAATTTGCGATGTATCTGTCGGAATTTGAGACATCGAGCACGGCTGAACTCGTAGCGGAACTTATTCAGCATCATGGATTTGACAAATATCTTGACGAAAATATAGCTACTTGTCTGCTGGTTGGCATTATGACCGACACAGGCTCGTTTGCACATTCGATTTATCATCCTGAGACGTTTGAGATTTGCGGCAAACTGATATCTACGAAAGTCGATTATCAATTGATACACAGTAAGATATACAATACTTTCTCGGAAAACAGGCTGCGTTTGCTCGGCTTCAGCATCAGCAATAGGATGACGACGCTCGACGAGTATCATACGGCCTATATTTATCTGACAAAAGCTGATCTTGAGTCGTTTAACTATCAGGTGGGCGATACTGAGGGAATTGTGAATTATCCGCTGATGATCGATGGCATTAAAATGGCTGTGCTAATTACTGAACGTCAAGGAGTTATAAGGTTTTCGTTCAGGTCGAAAGGTGACTTTTCGGTACACGAATTGTCGAGGGCACACTTCAATGGTGGCGGACACACCAACGCGGCCGGCGGTACCCTGGAATGCAGTATAGAAGAGGCAATTCAGAAGTTGTTGGAAGTTTTGCCGCAATATAAGGCTCTGCTGAATAAGTAATTTAAGTTATTGAATATCAAATAATTAAATCAAATAATCTAAAAGTTTTAAAAAAATGAAAAAAGTATTTTTAATGGTGACTGCATTATGCGTAATGCTCTCAGTGTTAACAAGTTGCGGCAATGGCAACGCTCCTAAGGGTTATAAGACCACTGATGGCGGTCTTTATTACCGTTTTCACACAAACAATGGTGGTGAGACACCGACTATGGGTGATTTGATCGACGTCACACTGGCATGCTCGGTTAACGACACCACCCCTATCATGCAGCCAGGCAGCAACCTGATGCGAATGATGGAACCTACTTATTACACTGACATCATGGAAGGTATTGCGTTGATGCACAAAGGCGACTCTGTGTCGTTTATCGTGAATATCGACTCGACATTCCGCTATGGTTTCGGCTACAACGAGCTTCCTGCAGAGTTTACAAGTACCGACGTCATGAGATTCGACGTTAAGCTCAACGATTTCTATCCGGAAAGCGAATATGTGAATAAGATGGTTGAATCGGTGAAGAACAAATATCCAGACGAGACTGAGCGCGCATACGCTGAAATGCAGCAGTATTTCGCAATGAACGGCATCGCTGCATCACCAACAGCATCGGGACTTTACTACGTGATGACAGAGGAAGGAAACGGCGAAATGCCTGAAAAAGGCGACAATGTGAAGGTTCACTACACCGGTAAGCTTCTCGATGGCACAGTGTTTGATTCGTCAATCGAACGTGGCGAGCCTATTGAGGTCCCGATTGGAATGGGCTATGTAATCCCTGGTTGGGACGAAGGTATCATGCTGATGTCGAAAGGCGAGAAGGGCGTGCTTTACATTCCTTATTATCTTGCATACGGTCCTAACGGTGCAGCACCGGTCATCCCGCCGTTTGCAAACCTGATTTTCGAAGTGGAACTGATTGATTTTTAATCGATTGATTCGTAGAAATCCTCTTTATTGGCGTGGTAGCAGTCGATGGCTGCGATGATCGCCATACAGCTCCAGACGGGAACGGCAAGTTTGTCGGTGTCGAGGAAGTTGTTGAGGGTTCCATGGATATAATAGCCAAACAAGGCTAGAGTAGAGGCGAGAACGAGGATCTTTGATTCCTTGTTCTTGCTTTTTTTGTAGGTCGTAAGTCCGCAGTACATGAAGGTTACGACTATCGAGACGACTATCAAAGCGCCCGGGATGCCTTGTTCTGAAAGGGTTCCGATGTATTCGCTATGCGCGTTGCCCATGTCGCCTTGGCTTGTGCTGATGATGGTCTTGTTTTTCGACTCCTGATAAGGGGCGTAGAGGAACTGGTAGGTGCCTGGTCCCCAGCCTACGACAGGTCTCTCCTCAAACATCCTGATCGCTGAGTTCCAACGGTTTATGCGCTCGAGGTTGGATGCGTCGGTGGTGATGTTGGTCATCGACTGGATGTTCTCGACGATGTTGCCTGACGCGTCTTGGTCGTTTTTCGACAGCGAGTCGAAGATTTGCTGTTGGAAGGTAAAGAACAAACCTACCAAAACCACAGTGATTACTGCTACATACTTGAATTTTATCTTCAGCATCACCAGTGTCAGGACGCCGAGCGCGGCGATGAGGCTGATCCATGAGGCGCGGCAGAACGAGAGTATGATGGCCGCGATGAGAAGCAGGAGCACCACGGCGACCGATAACTTCTTGATTCTGCTTAGGTTAGGCATGAAGAGATAGGCTGCGCAGAGGACGATATATATCGCCAATGCCGCGCCGTAAGCAGTGTGGTCGTTGTAGAACGGCGTCATCACCCAGTGTGCAGAGTCGCCGTCGAAGCCGCGCGAGGCGTGATTTACGATGGTATAGATGACGACGATGACGAGTCCGGCGATGTACAACCACACGAAACGGTTGATATTCTTGGGGTCTTTGAACAAAACAGCGCACAAGAAATATGCCGGGATGATGAACCAGAGTCGCGACACCATGAATTTTAGCGACACGACAGGAAGTTCGCTGGTTATAGTGGTGATTGCCATCCACATGAACATGATGTAAATGACAATAGATATTGGATGTCGCGTGATTTTTTTATCGAAACCTTTATCATGGAAGAGCTTGGCGACAAACATCACTAAAATACCGGCAAGCAGTGGCTCCGACGGTATCGAAACTGCCAGTCCGCCTGCCAGTCGCTCAAGTGTGATGGATAAAGGTGTGACGAAGGCTGTCAGGAGCAGCACTTTGTCGAATGAGAACACGTATAACAGCAGTATGCCTATCACTGCAGGCAGTGCAAAGGCTAGGTATGTCTCTTTTTTAACGAGAAAAAACAGTCCCACTGCGACGACTATGGCCGCAATGACATACAATGCTGCTGTTTTTACGATTTTGTGCATTATTTCACAAGATCTTTTTTGCTTTCCATGACGTAGACCACGAGGATGGAAATGAAGCATGCCGCGAGTCCGCAGAGTGCCACGACGACCCATCTGACAGGGTAGGTCTTCTTGTCGGCGACAAACGGTTCAGACACGACGTTTGAGAATGTCATGTTGGCATTGTAGAAGCGGAGTTCCTGTTCGTAGTCGACTTTCACCTCGCTGTAGGCCTTGCTTTCGTAACGGATGAGCTGGTTGAGCATAACCATCTCGGGACCGTATTGCTCCATGTTGGAAACGAGTTCGTCGTCGTCTTTCTTATTACGGCCGACGTAGTATTTGCTAACCTCGCGAGACTGAGCCTCGTAGTCGAGGAGGCCGTATTCGCTTGATAATTCGGCCATTCTGTCTTTCAGAGAGTCGATATAATGCTGCTTCTCTTCAAGTTGACCCTTGAACATGTTAACGGTCTCCAATCTCTTGATTTTATGCATGGTTCCGACTTTTTCGTCATAGAGACGGATGATGTCTTTAACCATATCGCAAGCCAACTGCGGGTCTTTATCCAACACTTTGATGAGGACAGCGTCGTAAGGAGTTCTTGAAATTCTGACATTATCTCGATATTCGCCGATTAACACCGTCTTCCAGTAAGGGTAGTTCTTGCTGATTTTGTAGTGCTCGAGAAGTCCGAAATGCTCAACCACCGAGTCCATAATCTCGTTCGACTGCATAATCTGAAGCATCTGCTCGGTGAAGGTCTCGTCGGAATAGGCCGAAACGTTGCCAGGGTAGAGCACTGCCTCCGATTTATACAGAGGAGTGATGAAACGAGGACCAGAGAAAATAGCGCCCAAAATAGCTGCTGCCACTGTGATGATGATGATGTGCCATTTCCATTTGAAGATGGTCTTAATCATTGAAGTGTTGTCAAAATATTTATCCATTTTTGTCTATTATTTGTATGCGTGAAAATAATCTACAAAAATAGTGAAAATTTTTTAATCACCCCTGATTTTTCTGAAATTATTTCTTAATGTTCTTTAAGGAAGAGAAGACGAGGTCTTTTATCTCATTGTAATTCAACATCTTAGTGATAAATGCAATGAGGATGCAGGCTGCTGTGGCTATGCCGAACGATACGCCCCAGTTCAAGGTTAAAGTCGTCGAAAGATATGCGCTGATGCTTATCAAAGCTATAAATACGATGAGTCGGATCCAGAAAGCGTTGCCTAGCTTAAGGTTGAAGATCTTTTTGGCGATGAAGAACTGGATGACGCAGGTGACAAATTGCACGCAGAGACTGGTGAAAGCGGCGCCAACTGCCTGGAAATGAGGGATAAACAGACAATTCAGTGTGATGTTCAGAACCACGCCGCAAGCGGCAACAATGTTCAGATGTTTGAGGTTTCCGTTGGCGGTGAGTAGCGTTCCGAAGATGTAAGTGACTGATACTGAGACGAAACTGCCCATCAGAATCATCAGGATGGTGGCTGCTTCATCGTTGTTTTGCGCCGGATACATTATCTCCATGAATTTGTGGCTGTAGAAGATGCAGAGCACCCCGATGATGCATGTCATTGACAAAATAATGCTAAACGATTGTTTAACAAGGCTTTGTAAGTCTTCTTTCGCTTTGATGACAGCTGCAAAAAGCGGCAGCAGAATCACCGAAAACAGGTAGGAGATGTTGTTTCCCGCGTCGAAAAGTCGCCATGCTCGAGCGTATACACCGGCTTGTGATGCGGCGATGTCGTCGGGCAGCAAACGCTCGATGAGAACGGGTTCCAGACGGTTGTAAAAACTCATCAGGAGTACCAGAAGGGCGTAGGGAAGACTCTTCTTGATGATCATAATCACAAACGGGATATTTATGCGAATCGTTAACTTTCCCGTGTGTTTCAGCACGATAGCGATGGCAATCAAAAGAGTTATGATGTAGGAAACCGTTTGCGAGTAGATGTAGACGTAGATGTTGAAATTGGCTCTCGGCACAAATCCTGACCAGAGGATGAAGCTGCAAATAAGAATCATCAGCACGCGGTCGAGAACTGAAAGCATGCTGTCGGTCTTGAAGAGTAGCAGAGCCGAGATGTTCGACCTGACGTAAAGGATGAACGACAGTAAAACCTGGTTAAAGCCAACAATTGCTAGCAGTTTCAGCTGTTCGCCGCGGTATCCTATCAGCCATCCAATGGCGAAAATCACGATAAAATATAGGATGGTGAGGAGTATTTTCGCTTGCGAGATGCCCACAAAATGCTTTGATAGCAGCTGGTTGTTCTGCGCAATGTTGCGATTGTTGAAATTCGTCAGACCGAGGTCGAGGAGGATGTAAAAAAGATAGGAAAACTGCGAGATTGCGAGATAAAGTCCGTAAGAAGTGTCGCCTACGAGGTTTTGGACCGCTACGTCGATGCCCAAAATCCAGAACGGTTTGATCAAAAGATTGACAAACAGTAAAAAGATAATATTTTTTAAGAACTTCTTATTCATCCCTTCGTCTCAAAAGTCAAACGACGAAATATCTTTTTTATTGTAAAATAAAAATCAAAAATTAGCGTTGCAAAAATAGTGTATTTTGGAATAAATTTGTAAATTTGCAGATTAAATATTTTTTTAATTGGAAAAATACTCGGAACAGGAAATTTTAGCTATTGAGGAATCATATAACACTCTTATTCAATCAGTTGAGGAGACGATGACATTGGAGGAAGTGGGTTATGTGAAGAAGGCTTATGAGCTCTGCTGCCAGAAATATGACGGTATGCGGATGCGTTCAGGCCGTCCGATGATGCTTCATGTGCTTGAAGTGGCGCAGATTGCCTATTCCGAGATGGGAATGCACAGTAAGACCATCGTAAGCGCGTTGCTGCACAACATTACGAAATGCACCGACGTGACCTTCGACGAGATCAAAGAGATGTTTGGTGAGCGAGTGATGTTGATACTCAAGGGTTTAAAGAAGGTGATGGCTCTTAATATGTCTAAGATCTCAACCCAATCCGACGCTTTCAGGAAGCTTTTCCTTTCGATGATCGACGACATCCGTGTGGTTATGCTCATCATAGCCCATTGTCTCTGCAACTGCCGCAATCAGGGTGATATTGATCCGGATCCGGATAAATTCTTCGAGATTGCCAAATTTCTGGTGATTCCTATTGTTCACCGTCTTGGTCTTTATAATATTAAAAAGGACATGGAAGAGGCGGTGATGATTCACGAAAACCCCAAGGAATACAGGGAAATCGAAGAAAAAATCACCATGTCGCATGTCACTCAGGAGGAGAAGATGGCCAACTTCCTGCTGCCGATTCGTCGCGGCTTGAGTGAGGAAGGTCTTGACTACACGATAAAATGGCGCACCAAGTCGATCCCATCGATTTTTGCCAAGATGAAGGCACAGAACGTGCCTTTTGAGCAGGTTTACGACCTCTTTGCGGTGAGAATCATCATAAACAACTCGAGAATTAAGGACGAAAAAGCCGATTGCTGGAAGGTTTATTCTATTGTTACAAATCTGTATCAGCCTAATCCTCAACGACTTAGGGATTGGATCACCAAGCCTAAGGCTTCGGGATATGAGTCGCTGCACACCACGGTGAAGAACGGTGTCGACTGGGTGGAGGTGCAGATTAGAACTTCGCGAATGGACGAGATTGCTGAGAAAGGCAACGCTTCGCACTGGTCGTACAAGAGCAGTGGCGACAAGCATCAGTCGCCAGATGAGTGGCTGAACCAGATACGAGGAATTCTTGAGAATACCGACCAGTCGGACTTCAACCCGTTTGACGACAAGAGGGCTGCGAAGGGCAAATCGGATAAGATTTACATCATCACGCCGCAAGGAGAGGTGAAACAGCTCCCGCTGGGCTCCACAATCCTTGATTTTGCTTTCGAAGTGCACACTCAGGTGGGCAGTCAGTGCATAGGAGCGCGCGTCAACGGCAAGATGCAGCCGATTCGTTATGTGTTGAGTAACGGCGACCGTGTGGAGATACAGACCAACAGGCGTCAGTCGCCAAAGGCCGACTGGCTCAACTATGTCAGCACTGAGAAGGCGAAGTCGAAGATCAGGAGGTTTTTGAAGGACGAGGAAATGAAAGATTCTGAGCTCGGCAGCTCGATCTTCCACAGAAAGCTGAAAAACTGGAAAATCACCATCAACGATAAGGTTTTCACCGATTTGATGAAGAAATACGACTGTGAATCGGGTATTGAGTTGTATAACAAGATAGCTATCAACGAGATAAACCTCGTTGAGATGAAGGCTGTGATCTTAGCGTTGTTGGAGAAAGAATCCCGGAAAGATTGATTCCTTTTATTTTGTCATGATGTCGATGATCTCGGTGTCGGTCTCTTTCATTCCGACTGACCCGACGAGTCCCACATTATTAATGGTGTCTTCGATGTTGCTTCCGACTATGCCGTCGCCGGCTTCGAACTGTTGTCCGTTTTTATACATGTAATAGCCGAGGATGCCAGATTCCACTGATGCTGCGATCTTTGCGGCGCACGAGGCTTTGGCGCCGTCGCAGATTATTCCTGACACTGTCACCACGGCGTTGGTGAGGGTATGTTCTATCACGTCGAGGCTCTCGCCGAGGAGGTAGGCGATGCCGCAGGCTGCAGCGCAGCCTGCGCTGACGGCTCCGCAGTATGCGGAGAGCCGTCCGATGCGAGTCTTCTGGTGGATGGCGGTGAGGTTGGAGACAACCAAAGCGCGGTAGAGGCGGTCGTCGTCGATGTGGTATTCCTCAGCGTAGGCGATCACCGGCATCGAGACTGTGAGTCCTTGGTTGCCGCTTCCTGAGTTGATGATGACTGGCAGTTCGCAGCCGTTCATCCTCGCATCGGAGCCTGCGGCAGCGCGTGCCTTGGCCTTCACCTTGATGTCGTCGCCATAATATTTTAATAAGGTGCTGCCGATATTGGCGCCCCAGTTGTTCTTCAAGCCCTCGTCGGAGATGGCTGTGTTGTATTTGATCTGTCGTCCGATGACTTCCTCAATGTCTTTAAAATCAACGCTATCCGCGAAATCGACGATGCCTGCGATGCTCAGACAGCTGCGGTCGGTGAGTTCCTTTGTCGGCTTGCTGATGGTCTCGCTCTTGAAGAGCACCTCGTCGTCTTTCTGGATGAAAACGATGTTGGTGTGGAAACCGCAGATGCGCACGTCGGCATGATGCTCGCCTTTATAAGCAATCACTGTGACATCCAGCTGGTCGCGGCATACGATATGTTTCACGATGATAGGGGTGGAGGCGAGGTAATCCTCAGTCTTTTTCTTCTGTTCCGGTGTCACGTTGGCAATCACTTCGAGCGCCTTGTCGGGGTTTCCGGCCACGATGCCCACGGCCACGGCTGCTTTTATGCCTTTCATTCCGTTGGTGTTAGGCACTATGACGCTCTTCACATTCTTGATGATGTTGCCGCTGGCAAGGACTTCCACTCTGTCGGGGGTAGCGCCCAGAACCTGGTTGGCTTTAGCTGCTGCGTAGGCCAGACAGATAGGCTCGGTACAGCCCATGGCGGGCATCAACTCTTCCTTTAAGATGTTGATATACAATTGATAACGTGAATCGGACTTATTCATATCAGTTTCCTTTCGTGATTTCCATTGAGGTTATTTCTATGCTTCCGTTTTCAGGCAGGATCTCGATCCAGGTGTTGTCTTCGCTGAACCATTTATATTGTGACCCGATACGGATGATGAAGTCGTTGACATCCTGGTTTTTCGGCACCGTCACTGTAAATCCGCCGCTGCGGCCGTTCTTGCTGCCGTAGGAGATATACATGATAAACTGGCGCTCACCGAGGTTTTTAGCCTTGATAAGCAGGTAGTTGCCGCGTCGTGTCGAGGCGTCGACAGGCTCGAAGTCGAAACGTTTTGTCTCGCTCGAGCTGATGGCGACGACGTCGGTGGTGAGGTCGAGGAGCTTGTTGGCTGCCAGCATCTCGCCAATCTCCCTTATTTTATTGCTAGGATAGGGATTGCCGGTGTTCATGTTGATAGCCTTCGTGTAGAACTCGATGGCCTTGTCGTAGTTCTTAGTCTGGAACTGCGCGTCGCCCTTTGTGACGTAACCGTTATACTCATTTTGCAAGGCGGCGACGCGCATGTTTTCGTTCTGCTGTGCCAGCGCAAGTTGTTGAGTAGCAGCCTCATCGCCCGGTTTGTTGGTAAGAGCGATGTTATATTGGCGTATAGCCTCGGCATAGTTCCAGCTGTCCATGGCGTAACGGCCTTCAGCCATAGCGTTGTTGTAGTTTTCGACCTTCTGACGCTGTATCTCCTCGTAGAAACCGGCAATAACGCCAAGTTTTTCCGTTGCCGTGGCGTTGTTAGGGTCTAGGACGAGCACCTGGTTGAAGGTGTTCTCTGCGTCGGCGTATTTCTTATCCGTAATCTGTTGATTACCAGTGTTTATCAGGTTCTGGATCTGAGCTTTGCGTTGTTTTTCCGCCTCGGCTGCGGCCAGGCGTTCCTGTTCCTTCCGCTGTTGCTCGGCATAGAGAATCATGTTCTCGGCATTCTGTTTCTTAGCCAAGGCCTCCGCGTTGTTTGGCTTGAGTTCCAATGCCTTAGTATAATAGGTGAGAGCCTGTTCGTAGTTCTTTTGAGCCTCGGCGGTCTCGGCTTTACCCATAAAACTGGCGAAGTTGCTGTCGAGCTTGGCCTTGTCGTTCTGAATCTTCAGGTATTCCGGACTGTTGACGATCTCGTCGATGCGCGCAATCATGCCCAAAGCGTAGGAATCGTCAGGAATTACTGTCAAAGCCGCTTGATATGAGGCTTTCGCGTCGTTGTACGAACGATCTTCGTAGAATGCGTCGGCTTCAGCGATCTTGGTGTCGTAACGTTCGGCAACATCTTTCTTTGCGCGCAACTCACTGATTGTTCTTGAAAGCTCGGTTTCATTAGGAAATACTAACAAAGCCTGCTCATAAGCGTCGATAGCCTCGGCGTATTTCTTTCTCAGGGCATATTCTTGTCCTTGCGACTTAAGTCGTTCATATTCAGATACTTTCAAGTCGTAGGCGCTCTTTTTGCTTTTCGCCTCCTGGAATTTCTCCTTGACGGCTGAGTTGTTAGGATACAGCTGTAATGCCGATTCGTACTGCATCACCGCTTCGGCATATTTCTCTTCTTTGAGAAGACGGTCGGCGATAGTCACCATCTCGTTGAAGTTGTTGAGCTTGTCTTTCTCGTCCTTGAGGATGGTGCTGATTTCTTCCTTCTTGCCCAGTGCGTACTCGTCTTTCGGGAATATTTTCAGTGCTTTGTTGTATTCGGCTAGGGCTTTCTCGAGTTCGTTGTTGGCGTATAGACCGTCGGCGATGTCGATATGCTCGAAAAACTGCTCTTCTTTCTTATTTTCCTCGCGAATACGTTGAAGAGTCCTGTCGAGTTTGCCTTTTGTCGAGGCGTCGTTAGGCCTCATCCGCAAAGCCTCCTGATAGTATGTCTTTGCTTTGATATATTCCTTGTTTGTATACTCCTTATCGCCCGATGCCACTAGCTGTTGGAAGGTAGGAGCGTTGTCTTGAGCGTTGACGAAAGTCGGCGTAAAACAAAGCAATCCGAACGATATTATGAAGATATATTTTGCTAGATTTCGCATGATTATTCGATTTTTCCGTCTTTAATTGTTAAGGTGCGGTCGGCCATCTTCGCCAGTTCCTGATTATGGGTGACGATGACGAATGTCTGTCCGGTCTGTTCTCTCAGCTTGAAAAACAGCTCATGAAGCTCTCTGGCGTTCTTCGAGTCGAGGTTTCCTGAAGGCTCGTCGGCCAGTATCACCGATGGGTTGTTGATGAGGGCGCGGGCCACTGCCACACGTTGTTGCTCACCGCCTGACAGCATCGACGGTTTGTGATTTGCTCTGTCTGTAAGATTAAGATACTCAAGTAATTGAGTGGCTTTACTTAAAGTATTACTTTTACTTTCTCCAGCGATGAAAGCCGGGATGCAGATATTCTCCAAAGCCGTGAATTCGGGCAGCAGATGATGGAATTGGAAAACAAATCCGATGTTTTTGTTACGGAAGGCAGCGAGTTTCTTCTGGCCGAGGGCGTTGACGTTCTGACCGTTGATTATGACTTCGCCTTTGTCAGCTTTCTCAAGCGTTCCGATGATCTGGAGCAGGGTCGACTTACCGGCGCCCGAGGCTCCGACGATTGTTACTATTTCGCTCTTATCTATATGAATATCAATGCCTTTGATGACATCGACATTGCCAAACGATTTGTATATTCCTTTTGCGTCTATCATCAGTCTTCTTTTTTACCGTTATATTGCAGCTTTGCCCTTGTAAATGGCTTGTTTCTGTCGAAGAGATATCGGAATGTGATATGTGTCTTATAATGGCTTGCGCCTGCTCTTTCGGCTATTTTCAGCATAGGAGGGTTGAAGTCGCCTATCCAATTGAGCTGCAATTCCTTATATTTGAATCTTTTCTTGATTGCTTGAGCCTCGAGTGAGCAAACGAGACCCGATTCGAGGCCTTTTTTGCGGTGTTCGGGCACTATTCCAAAAACGAGGGATATCGCGCGGTCGCAAATTCTTGCTATTTTCACTCTCCAGATGATGCGTAACTTATTGAATCCCTTATCGTTACCGTTCAGGCCTTTATAAATCTGATTGAGGTCGATCATCATGAGGAAGAATCCGACGGGTTCGCCTTTGTAGTAGGCGAAATGCATCAGTCGTGGGTCGATGATGGGTTTCAGGCTGTTGAGCAGTGCCATCGCGTGTTGGCGTGTGAGCTTTGCGGTACCTGGAATTGCGCCCCAAGCCTTGTTGTATATCGTCAGGAAATCGTCGGCATAGCGGTCGATATGACGGCGGTCGAGGATTTCGAAGGAATAGTCGGGGTTTTCGTAGATACGTGCCGCTTTCTCGTGCAGTATAGGGTCGAAGCCGCCAGGGGTGAGGTTACGACGGAAGGTATACTGCTTGAAATAGTCTTTAAATCCGTAGTTTTCAAAGAGTTCGCGGTAGTAAGGGTAGTTGTACGGCATGTTGTAGATAGGGTCGGTGAAGCCTTCAACCAGACATCCCCAGAAATAGTCGCGATCGCCAAAGTTTATTGGGCCATCCATTGCTTCGAAGCCACGTTCTTCGAGCCATTTCTTGGCTGCGTCGAAGAGTGTGTTGGCCGCTTCCTGGTCGTTGATGCAGTCGAAGAAGCCGCATCCGCCTGTCTTTTGGCCGTTTTCCTCGTTTTCGTAGACTTTAGAGGTCTTTTCGTCGTAGAAAACCGCTATTCTGCCTACTATTTTGCCGTTTTTGTCGGTCAGGATATAACGTGTGGCGTCGCCGTGGCGGAAAAGTTTGTTCTGTTCGCGGTCGAAAACCTTCTCCACTTCGCGGTCGAGCGGACGCACGTAATGCTCGTCGTGTTTGTACAACTTCGACGGAAATGCAAGCCATTGCTTGATTTCGCGCTTGGTCGTCACCTCGTGAAGTGTATATTCTGACATTAAAAACTATTTTATAAAATATTCTGCAAAAATAACGAAAAATATGTAATTTTGTTGTGAAAATTTAAAAAAATGAAAAAGATTGATATTCAAGCAAAATACGATGCTTTTATCAAGTATTTCGAGAAGGCGATGCCAGTAGCGGAGTCGGAACTGAAGTTTATGAATCCCTATCAGCTTCTTGTGGCGGTGATTTTCTCGGCTCAGTGTACCGACAAGAGGGTTAACATGACCACGCCGGCGTTTTTTGAGCGTTTTCCTGATGCCAAATCTTTGGCTGAAGCTACGCAAGATGAAGTGTATCAATTGATTAAGTCGATTTCTTATCCGAATAATAAAGCCAAGAATCTTATCGGGATGGCGAAGGGCCTGATGGCTGAGTTTAACGGCGTTGTGCCTGATAATATCGACGATTTGCAGAAGTTGCCAGGAGTGGGGCGTAAGACAGCCAACGTGGTGGTGGCGGTGGCCTTCGACAAGCCTGCTATGCCTGTGGATACTCATGTTTTCAGAGTCTCGGCGAGAATTGGCTTGAGTAAGAATGCGAAGACACCGTTCGACACCGAGAAACAGCTGGTGGCTCATATTCCCCAGAAATTGCTATCGAAAGCGCATCATTGGCTGATTTTACACGGCAGATATGTGTGCTTGGCGCGCAAGCCGAAGTGCGAGGAATGTGGCATTAAAGAAATTTGTGATTTTTATCAAAAAAATAGCAAAAATATTTGTTGATTAAAAATTTTTGCTTATATTTGTAGCGTTAGGTTTGATTAAAAACTCGTCAAAATCGAATCCTGACAAGAGAAAATGGTATAAAATTATTGTTAAATTATTGATTTAAAACTACTTAGAAAATGGCAAAGAATATCGAGGAAGATGTCGAGAAAGTGAGACAGGAGAAAATGAAGGCTTTGGAAGCCACAATGGGAAACATTGAGAAATCGTTCGGAAAGGGCAGTATCATGCGCCTTGGCGATCATAAACAGGAAAAGATAGACGCAATATCAACAGGTTCAATAGGTTTGGACTATGCTTTGGGTATCGGCGGAATGCCGCGTGGAAGGATTATAGAGGTGTTTGGACCTGAGAGTTCGGGTAAGACCACTTTGGCGTTACATGTCATCGCCGAGGCCCAGAAACAGGGCGGAATCGGCGCTTTCATCGACGCGGAGCATGCGTTCGACCGTTTTTACGCGAAGAAGCTCGGCGTTGACATAGACAATTTGCTTGTCTCGCAGCCAGATAACGGCGAGCAGGCCCTTGAAATCGCCGAGAACCTCATCCGTTCGGGCGCCATCGACGTCATTGTGATTGACTCTGTGGCTGCGCTAACGCCAAAGAGTGAGATAGAGGGCGAGATGGGCGACAGCAAGATGGGTCTGCAGGCACGACTGATGTCGCAGGCGATGCGTAAGCTCACGGCTTCGATAAGCAAGACGTCGACAGTGTGTATCTTCATCAACCAGCTGCGTGAGAAGATCGGCATCATGTTCGGTAACCCGGAGACGACAACAGGCGGAAACGCCTTGAAATTCTACAGCTCAGTGCGTCTCGACATCCGTAAGGTGAGTCAGCTGAAAGACGGCGAGAACATCATGGGTAACCGCGTGAAAGTGAAGGTGGTGAAGAACAAAGTGGCTCCTCCGTTCAGAAAGGCCGAGTTCGACATACTCTACGGCGAAGGCATCTCTAAAGTCGGAGAGATCATCGACATCGGCGTGGAACTCGGAATCATCAAGAAGAGCGGCTCATGGTTCAGCTACAACGACACCAAGCTCGGACAGGGAAGGGATGCGCTGAAGAAGCTGCTTGATGAGAATCCTGAGCTCAGCGACGAGCTGACACAGAAGATCACCGAAGCTCTGAAAGAGACAGATCAAGACCTTTAACATATTGAATATCAAGGACTAATGAAGAAAGTTTTTCTGGTTTTGGCTTGCGCGCTGATGCTCACAAGCTGCACCCAATGTAGTGACGATAACAGTAAGAAACCTCAAGAGAACCAACAGGTTACGACAGCTGAAGGAGTTTTGACGGCCGACACGCTCGACGTTGACGGCTACATCAACCGTGCACGCTGGTATCTTGCCAATGAGCAGGTGGGAATGGCGATTCGCGACATCAACAGCGCCTTGTCGCTCGATGGAAAGAACGTCGACGCCTTGCTGGTGCTGGCCGACATCTATTACGCTTTGGGCGATCAGGACAACATCCTGATGACGCTGAACAAGGCGACGGAGATAGCACCTATGGACTCGCGTCCGGTGGTTAAGCTGGCCGAGATGAGCTTCCTGCAGGGAAACAACCAACTAGCCAATGCATACCTTGATAAAGCATTGGAACTCAACAGCATAAACCCGCAGGCATATTACCTCCGCGGAATCATCAGCCTGTCGAAAAACGACACCGTGCAGGCAATGAAACAGTTTATGAAGGCGAGGAGTCAGGACGACAGCTTCATCGACCCCGTGTACCAGATTGCCAATATCTACGCGGCACAGCGTAATCCTCTGGCCGAAGATTTCTATCATCTGGCGATACAGATGGCGCCTAACGACTGGACCGCCTACTACGACCTGGCGATGTATCTGCAAGATAACGGCGATCCTATGAAAGCACTGGAGATCTACGATACCTTGGATGCCAGAATCCCGGGAAACTATCAGATTTTGTTCAATAAAGGATATGTCAATCTGGTTTATCTGTTGGAATACGACAAGGCGATAGAGGAGTTTGACAAGGCTTTGGCGGTCAATCCGAAGTCGGTCGATGCCCTCTTGAACAAAGGCGTGGCTTACGAACAGAAAGGAAACTACAAGACAGCAAAAAGCATCTACCTCCAGATTTTAAAGGATAATCCAAATTATCAGCTGGCGATAGATGCTTTGCACAGAATAGGAGAGTAGCTCGGCTATTCTCCCTTTGGCTCGGTAAACAACTTAGCGAGTTGTTCGAGGTTCTCATCGAGTTCCTGTTCCACTCCGCCGAGTTCGCCAATGTTTTTCAGAGGCTCGTTCATGCTGAAGTAGAACTTGATCTTAGGCTCTGTGCCTGAAGGTCTTACGCTGACTTTAATGCCGTCTTCGGTGAAGAACTGAAGCACATCTGATTTCGGCAGGTTGATGATTGTCTCAACGCCGAAGTTGATGTCTTTGCTCACGCCGAGCTTATAGTCGCGAATCTCCGAAACCCTTGATCCGAGCAGGTTTTTCGGCGGATTGTTGCGGAGTTCAAACATCATCTGTTTGATCTCTTCGATGCCGCTGATGCCTTTCTTGGTCAGGGAGACGAGTTTCTCGCGGTAAACGCCGAATTCCTTGTAGATCTCCTTCAGGAGCTGATACAACGTCTTGCCTTGTTCGGCAGCCCATGACGTGGCCTCGGCGAGCATGAAGCATGTGATGATGGCGTCTTTGTCGCGCACAAAGTCGCCGACGAGGAAGCCGTAGCTCTCTTCACCGCCGCAGATGAACTTCTCTTCAGGTTTGTTGAGGATCTTATCGGCGATATACTTGAAGCCGGTGAGCACGTCGTAGGTCTTGACGTTGAACTTCTTGGCGATTTTCAGCAGTAAGTCGCTGGTTACTATGGTTTTAACGATAAACTCCTTGCCTGTGAGCTTGCCGAGTTCCTCCCAACGTGTGAGGATGTAATAGGTGAGGATACTGGCAGTCTGGTTGCCGTTGAGCAGAATGAAATCGCCATTGTCGTCGCGCACTGCGAGACCCACGCGGTCGGCGTCAGGGTCGGTGGCGAGCACTATGTCGGCTTTCATGGCCTTGGCCTTCTCGATAGCCATGTTCATTGCGGCTTTCTCCTCAGGGTTTGGTGACACCACAGTAGGGAAGTTGCCGTCGGTAACCATCTGTTCCTCAACAGGATAGAAGTTTTTAAAGCCAGCCTTGGCGAAGAGCTTCGGCATCACCTGGCCGCCTGTTCCGTGGATAGGAGTGTAGACAAACGACAGGCTTTTATGCTTCTTGATGAGCTTCGGTGACAATGAGAGACTCATCACTTTCTCCAGATAAATCTCGTCGAAGCTGTCGTCGAGCATCTCGATGAGCTTGGCGTTTCTCTTGCGTTTCACCATCGAGATATCGGTGATTTTCTGTACCTCGGCGATGATGTTTTTGTCGTGCGGCGCCACAATCTGTCCGCCGTCTTCCCAATACACCTTGTAGCCGTTGTATTCCTTCGGGTTGTGCGAGGCTGTGACCACGATTCCCGACTGACACTTCAGCTCGCGGATGGCGAACGAAAGCTCCGGAGTAGGACGTAACGCGCTGAATAAGAACACTTTAATGCCGTTGGCTGTCATCACGTCGGCGGTGATCTGAGCAAACTCCTTGCTGTTGTTGCGGCAGTCGTAAGCTATGGCCACCTGCGGGCGTTTCATGTCGGCAAACTTCTCTTTGATGTAGTTTGCAAGACCTTGTGTCGCCATTGCCACGGTGTAGATGTTCATGCGGTTGGTTCCCACACCCATGATGCCTCTCAATCCGCCTGTTCCGAATTCAAGGATGCGGTAGAAGCTTTCAGTCAGTTCATTAGGGTCGTTGTCGATGAGATTTTGAACTTTTTTGCGTGTTTCCTCATCGTATTGGTCTGATAACCAAGACTTTGCCTTTGCTAGAATCTCAGGAGAAACGTTATCCATAATATAGTTTTTTAGTTGTTAATTTCCTTGTTTTTGTTATCAACTGCAAATTTATATAAAAAATTGATACCAATCGACTCTTTAAACTGAAGAATTGGTTTTTCCCGTCCGTCGACGTTAAATCGGATGTTGTCGTCGTAGATGAGATGAACGTTGATAACCGTTGATATTCTTTTACTTATGATGAATTTCAAGCCTGTTTCCCAGTCGACATCGATATTCCAACGGTTGGCCCGATTTACGTCCATGTAGTTGTTGTAAAGGTTGAGAGTTGAGAATATCTCGATGTTGTTTTTGAATTCCTGCTTGTATTTTATGATGAGGTTGAAGCCAAGCTCGCCGAGGAACTTCTTACCGGGAATCCATGTGCTGTCGCCTTCGACAATATTCCAGTATCCTGCCTCGACACCGAAGGAGCCTTTGTCGGCCAAGGTCTGGTCGTTTACAAATGTAAATTTACCTGCTGAAGGACTGAAAAATATGGTTACGATATCGTGTATGTTGTAAGTGTAACCTATTGATACTGTGAGATATGCAGGTGCAAAGAACTTTGAGATCGGGACCGAGTCGTTAGGGTATGAATAACCGTTGGTGAACTGCGTTTTCAGCATCGACATGGCCGTAAAAGTGAGGTTACGGTTGTTGTTGTGCGTCATTGTGGTCGACAGCTCCAGACGGTCTTCGGTCTTCTCCCAGCGGTTGGTCCTGGTGTAGCCTTGCGCGCCGTACATAAACAGACCGTTAGTGACGTAGTTGAACATCTTGCGGTTGTAAGTATAACGGAAGTTTCCGGTGACTTTACCGCTCATGTTGCTCTCACCGCCGGCCGCCCAATAGGTGATGCCCAACTGGTTGACCGTCATGCCCAGCGAACCCTCTAATTTATGCCAAACGACACGTTCTTTGGGAGCGATACTGTCTTGCGACATACCAATCTCAGGGCATAATATAGTAAAAATTACGCCAAAAATGCATGTCAGTATGACGCCAATATGCTTCAAATCGCCTTTAAATACTGGTGTTTAGTAAAAAAATAAAATACACTCGTTTTTCGTATGCAAAATTATAAAATATTAATTAAATTTGCAAAAAAATATTGTATGAATTCCATAAAAATTTGTCTGGAAAAATCGCAGGATGATTTGTTTATGCAAAGCAAATGGTGGGGAAACCCTGATATGCCTGTAGGATTTGACGTTCCCGACGATTTGACCTTCATCTGTCAGATACGATGCGAAGATATTGCGGAGTTCGACGACGAAAACTTGCTTCCACACAAAGGAATGCTGTATTTTTTCGCTGCTATCGACTATTATTTCGGCAATTTCGATGCATATTGTCCCGATGGTCCATATTGGGATAATGAAGATGTGAAGGTGTTTTATGTGGAAGATCTTGATAATCAGGAGTTTGAACAAGTAGTTTTTGTCGATGACGACTGTAAGGAAGTGGCTTTGAAAGAGATGAAAATGCGGTTTTCGAAAGATGTAGCGCTTTGCGATGGAAATAAATTGCTCGGTGAGCCATACAATCGAGAGTGGGAAGATTGGGATGAGCCGTATAAGGGTTGGGTTGAGCTTCTGCAGGTCGATTCCGATGATTATGACGACTGCACTCTGAACTTTATGGATTGGGGAATGCTGCATATTTTCATCAATCCTAAAGAATTGAAAGACAGAGATTTCAGTAATGTTACTTCAAGTGTTACTTCAACATAATAAAATTATGAAAAAAACGTTTCACGACGAGTACGAAGAGCGGGATTTTGAAGTTGAAATTCCTGATGAATTATATAAAAAAGCATACGAGGATAACGATTATGACGCCTTGTATGAGATAGGGATTATTTTGGAGACCGAAACCGAGATTTCGCTTGCCGTTGTTGCCGATATCATGGAAGAAGCATACGCCGATGGGGATGGAAGCCAGGATGCGTACGAATGGCTATTGGATTACCGTCGCCCTGATGGCGGATATGATGCTTGGGCTTAGCTTAATTTCTTAGCAATTACTTCAGCTGTATAGCTTTCTTTACATTTTGTCAGATCTTCGGGAGTGCCAGCAAATACTAGGTAACCGCCTTTGTCGCCACCTTCCGGACCGAGGTCGATGACCCAGTCGGCCGTCTTGATGACGTCGGGGTCGTGCTCGATGACGATGAGGGTGTGACCGTTGTTTATCAGGGCTTCGAAGGCCTTCAGAAGCTTGTTGACATCGTGGAAATGCAAGCCTGTAGTTGGCTCGTCGAAGATAAACAGGGTAGGTTTCTCGTTTGTCCCGTTGACTAAGAACGACGCCAGCTTGATACGCTGAGCCTCGCCGCCTGAGAGGGTGGATGAGGGCTGTCCCATCTTGAGATAGCCGAGTCCGACATCTTGTAACGGCTTGAGTTTCAGTATGATACGATCGGTGATATTCTTGTAGTCGTTAGGCTGACTGAAGAACTCGATGGCCTCGTCAATGCTCATCTCGAGTATGTCGTAGATGTTTTTGTCGAGGAACTTCACCTCGAGAGCCTCTTCTTTGTAACGTTTCCCGTGGCAGACCTCGCATTCGAGGTAGACATCGGCCATAAACTGCATCTCGACCTTGAGAATTCCTTCGCCTTCGCAGTTGTCGCACCGGCCGCCAGGCACGTTAAACGAGAAATATCCTGCTTTGTTTCCGCGCATCTTGGCCAGTTTCTGCTCGGCGAAGAGTGCTCTTATCTCGTCGAATGCCTTGACGTAAGTCACTGGGTTTGAACGAGTTGACTTGCCGATAGGGTTCTGGTTGATCATCTCCACCGACTGTATGGCTTGGATGCTGCCGCGCATGGTGCCGAACGAGCCGGTCTTCTCGGCGGTGCCTCCGTAATGTTTCTTCAGCGCAGTGTAGATGATGTTGTTGACTAGCGATGACTTGCCCGATCCGCTGACGCCTGTCACCACGGTGAGCACGTTCAACGGTATTTTTACGTTGATATTCTTGAGGTTATGCTCAAGGCAACCGGTAAATTCGATGGCATTGTTCCACTTACGACGATATTTTGGCACCGGGATCTCCAGTTTGCCCGTGATGTACTGCGCCGTCAATGAGTCGCTGCTCTTTTCCATGGCCTTGATGTCGCCTTGGAAGACAAGCGCGCCGCCGAACCGACCGGCATACGGTCCTATGTCAACTATCTGGTCGGCGGCGCGGATAATCTCTTCGTCATGCTCCACGACTATTACGGTATTTCCAATGTCACGGAGACGTTTCAGGACTTTTATAAGTTGTTGAGTATCACGCGAGTGCAGTCCGATGCTCGGCTCGTCGAGGATGTAGGTGGAGCCAACGAGACTGCTGCCGAGTGATGTCGCGAGGTTGATACGTTGCGCTTCACCGCCTGAGAGGGTGTTGGAGGCACGGTTCAGGGTAAGGTAGCCGAGTCCTACTTCCATCAGGAAGCCGATGCGGTTGCGGATCTCTACGAGGAGTCTATCGGCGATGGAACCCTCTGATTGTGAGAGTTTTATAGTGTCGAAGAACTTCTGCAGCTCACTTATCGGCATGGTGGCGAGGTCGGTGATGCTCTTCCCGTTGATTTTCACGTAGTTAGCTTCCTTGCGCAGACGTTTGCCGTGGCATTCGGGACATGTCGTCTTGCCGCGGTAACGTGCCAGCATCACGCGATATTGAATCTTATATGATTGATTTTCAACGTCTTTGAAGAAATCATCGATGCCCATGAAATACTGATTGCCTTTCCAGAGCGTCTCTTTTTGTTCTTCAGAAAGCTCGTAATAAGGCTTGTGGACAGGGAAACCGAAGTGGTGAGCCGTCCTGACCAGTTCGTCGCGATACCAGCTCATTTTGTCGCCTCGCCAGCAGGCAATGGCGTTTTCGTAGATTGAGAGCGACTTGTCGGGAACCACCAGATCTTCGTCGATGCCTATGACAGTGCCGAATCCTTCGCAGGTCTTACAGGCGCCGTAGGGGTTGTTGAACGAGAAGAGATGTGTGGTAGGCGGCTCGAAGGTGATGCCGTCGGCCTCAAAACGCGACGAGAACGGAAATTCTTTTCTATCTCCTTCATTATCAACGAGAATGATGCAGTTATCCTTTCCTTCGTAGAAGGCAGTCTGCACCGAATCCGACAGCTGGCCGATGAGTTCTGCTGAGTTTTCGCCCACTTTGAGACGATCGACCATGATGCGGATGTCTTTCGGCTTGTCTTTGCCTTTCTCTTTTAGATAATCCTCGATTCTTACGGCTTTATCTTTGATTATCAAGCGATTAAAGCCCTGTTGAAGAAGGATATTGAGATGTTCCTGCAGCGTTCTTCCTTCTGGGATTATGACTGGCGCGAGAACGTAGACTGCGCGGCCTTTCTGCTCGAGAATGAAGTCGACCACATCGCTGACCTGGTTGCGTTTCACTTCTTTTCCGGAAACGGGCGAGAAAGTGCGGCCTATGCGGGCGTAGAGCAGCTTGAGGTATTCATATATCTCAGTCGTTGTGCCCACTGTAGAGCGCGGGTTGCTCGTCATGGTGCGCTGCTGGATGGCGATGGCGGGTGAGAGTCCGGTGATGAGATCCACGTCGGGTTTGCTGAGGCGGCCCATAAACTGGCGGGCGTAGGCACTCAAACTCTCGACATAACGGCGTTGACCCTCGGCATAGATGGTGTCGAAGGCGAGAGACGACTTACCCGAGCCCGACAAACCCGTTATCACGATGAGTTTGTTCTTCGGGATGCGTAAGTCGATGTTTTTCAAGTTGTTAACTCTCGCACCGTGGATTTCAATATTCTCTAATTTGTCCATCTGCAACTAATATACCTCAAAAAAATTGCACGAAAATACAAATTTTTTTCGCATCGTATTAAAAAATGTTGTATATTTGCAAAAAATTTAGACATAAACTATTGTTCAACCAATAAAAATAGGAGAGACGCTATAGAGAATTTTTACCCTTTTTGAATGTTAAACCTTAACAAAAGGGGGGACTTATGTCTGAGATATTAAACGATAAGGAACTGGTGCTGCGCTATCAGAATGGTGATGTGGCAAGTTTCGAAGTATTGGTTGATCGTTACCAGAACAAAGTTTTTTCGTACATTGCGATGCTTGTCAAGGATAAGCAGCTCGCTGACGATATTTTTCAGGATACTTTTCTGAAGATTATCCGCACTATTAAGGCCGGAGCTTACAAAGAAGAAGGTAAGTTCATACAGTTCGCGATGCGTATCGCGCACAATCTTATTATTGATCATTTCCGTAAGGCAAAACGTCTGCCGATGGTCGATCCGACTAAGGAAGACTACGATATGCTTGACAATGCCAGGTTTACTGATCCTTCGATTGAGGAGCAGATCATCACTGATCAGATTCACAGCGACCTCCGTAAGATGATTGAATATCTGCCGGAAGAGCAGCGTGAGGTTCTCAACATGAGGATGTATGCCGACATGTCGTTCAAGGAGATCGCCGAGGCCACAAATGTGAGCATCAACACGGCTTTGGGACGTATGCGCTACGCTCTGATCAACCTTCGGAAAATGGCGAAGGAAAAGAACTTACAGCTGACAGTGGCTTAGTTGGAAAAGTTTTTTAAAAATATTTTCATCGTCATAAAATAAAAGGTGGAATACGGGCGTTAAGATTTCAGAAAATAACGAAATCGAGTGCCTATGGTATTAAATTCTACTCAATTATTTGAAGACGAGGTAAGAAAGGTCGTGTGTGAGATGTGTGCGGAGATGCGGCCGAGCCGTAAGACCTTGGATGCGATAATGCATTACGCGGCGACATACGAGATGCCTAACTGATGAGCAGAGGCTTTATCAAAGAAGGTGACCAGGAAGAGATTCCGATGGTGCCGCCGAGGGCTTACCTGCCGAAAGGCATGCCCAACTACGTGACAAGCGAGGGACTGGAAGCGTTGAAAAAAGAACGTGAAGTCCTTGAGAATGAGCGTGTTGCGGCGAATGGTAACTACATAATGAGCAATTTCATCGATGCAAAGATGAAGTTGCTCATTGATCGTATTAATACCGCCGTTGAGGTGGATCTGACCAAAGCCAACAAGGAAACCGTGAGTTTCGGAGCTTATGTGAAATATAACGGAAGGACTGTGAGGATTGTCGGCGTCGATGAGGCCGATTTCTCGAAAGGACTGCTGTCGTTTATCTCGCCTGTGGCAAAGGCCTTGGTGGGGAAGAAGGTCGGAGATAAGTTTGAGATAAAAGTCCCGAAAGGAACGGAAACCATTGAGGTTCAAGGAGTTTGGTATGAGAAACAAGAGCTGTCGGAAGTGGCTGTTGAGGTTGAAAACGGTGCCAAGAGTTCTCCGAGTACTCTGAGAACTCCGAGAACTCGAACTGTTTCGGAGGTTAAGGCAACAGCCACTTCCGACAGGGACAATGAAACCGTTAAACAGGAGGAGGTTTTTTCACCTGGCGGTGAAAGCTCTCGCAAGCTCGGGTCTCACTCCGTTCGGAATGACAGCGGGGCTATTGATTGTTTCGTTCCTGAAGAAGATATAATGGCTTTTTTGCCAGTTGTGAATGAGCGCGGCATCATTGTGGGCAGGGCGCTGCATATGGAATTGCATAAAGGCAATAAGATATTGCATCCGGTGGTGCATATGCATGTCATTAATAATAAAGGTGAGGTTGTGAGGCGGTATTGGTGGCATGTGGCGTTTGGCGATTCACCCGAGAAGACGCTGAAACGTAAGATGTCGGAAGTGTTAGATTTATCTGGCGTTAAGCCAAAATTAAAGAAACAATATATCCGTGAGACGAAGACCGAAAAAGAGCTCGTTTACGTCTACATTTTGAATTCTGACGAAAATTTATTGAAAACTCCCGAAGGAAAGGAATATTTTGATATTTTTGCAAAAGATTAGGTTTGTAAAAATATTGAAAATGATTTTTTCTCCAAAACTCTTTAGTTGTCTGAAAAACTACAGCAAAGCTCAGTTTTCGGCTGACGCGATGGCTGGAGTTATTGTCGGTATTGTGGCGTTGCCGCTGGCGATTGCATTCGGTATCGCTTCGGGTGTCGGTCCCACGGAAGGCCTTGTGACGGCTATCATCGCGGGCTTCATCATCTCGTTTTTAGGTGGCAGCAAGGTGCAGATCGGTGGTCCGACAGGCGCCTTCATCGTGATAATTTACGGCATAATTCAGCAACACGGCCTGGGTGGCCTTATGATTGCCACCGTGATGGCTGGTTTCATCCTGATTTTGATAGGAGTGTTTAAGCTCGGAAACGTCATCAAATTTGTGCCATATCCAGTAGTTGTTGGCTTTACCGGCGGTATCGCTTTGACTATTTTTTCGACTCAGATGAACGATTTGTTCGGTCTTGGCATTGAGAATGTACCGGCTAACTTCATCGATAAATGGGTTTGTTATTTCCAGAATGCGACGCATATCAACTGGTGGGCCTTTGGCGTTGGTTTTGTGAGTCTGTTGGTAATAATTTTCAGTCCGAGAATCTCGAAAAAAATCCCTGGCTCGTTGGTGGCTATCGTGCTTATGACGTTGATAGTGTGGCTGTTAGAGCGTTTTTGTGGAGTGACTGGAATCACTAAGATTGGCGATTTGTATGAGCTGCCGACAACTATTCCGGCCCCGAAGCTGCCGAGTTTGGGAGTGAGTGACGGCAAATCGCTGATACAGTTGATGACGGAGTTGGCGCCTTCAGCATTCACCATCGCCATGCTGGGCGCTATCGAGTCGTTGCTTTCGGCAATGGTTGCTGACGGTGTCATCGGCGACAAGCATAACTCGAACACCGAGTTGATTGCTCAGGGCATCGCGAATATCGCCAGTCCTTTGTTTGGCGGCATCCCGGCGACGGGCGCCATAGCGAGGACGATGACTAACATCAATAACGGGGGCAAGACGCCCGTCGCCGGCCTGATTCACGCGGCGGTGCTGTTGCTAGTGCTCCTGCTTCTCGGCAGGCTGGTGGGACTGATTCCTATGCCGTGTCTGGCCGCGGTGCTGATCATGGTGGCGTATAACATGAGCGGCTGGCGGACCTTCAGGATGCTCGCGAAGAACCCGAAATCCGACTTCGCTGTGCTCATCATGACCTTCCTTTTGACGGTGATTTTCGACTTGACAATAGCAATAGAGATTGGACTTATCGCATCAATCGCCTTGTTCCTGAAGCGTACCAACGAGGCCACGGTCATCCGCTCGTTCCACGATGAGATCGACCCGGGCGACAACACTGATGTGGCTATGAGCAGCGAAGAGAAGCTGCGCATACCTGAAGGCGTCGAGGTGTATGAGATTGACGGCCCTTATTTCTTCGGAATCGCCAATAAATTCGACGAGATCGACAAGTCGGTGATGGGACGCGAATACAAGGTGCGAATCATCAGGATGAGGAAGGTGTCGTTTATCGACAGCACCGGAATCCACAACCTTGAGTTGCTTTGTGACACATGCAAGCAGCGCGGCATGATTGTGGTCTTGTCGGGTGTCAACGTGCACGTCCGCGCAACGCTCGAAAAGGCCGGATTCATTAAGAAACTCGGTGAAGAGAACGTGTGCTCGCATATCAACTTTGCGCTGAAGAGAGCGGAGGAGATTGTCACTTCGTAACCATATTTTATCATTAAAAAACAAAAATATGAAAAAACTATTTATATTACTGATGTTCAGTGCTTTAGCTAATATTTCCTTCGGGCAGATGCGGCAGAGGGAAGTGGATGCCATAAAGAACGATACAACCTTGTTCTATGGCATGAGCTATGTTTGCAACTCGTCGGATGAGGCGACAGAGAACGCGAAAGCCGATTTGTATGAAAATATCGCTAAAAACTGCAAATCCAATGCCATTTATATCCAAGGAAACGGCGATAAACAACTCGAGAACATCATCAGGACTTTTAAAGAGCAAATCGAAGAGAAAGCGACGGAAAGAGCCGTTGTTGAAGATGATAAAGACGAAGAGTATCAATACATTATATCCATAAAACGCTCCGATTTCAGGGCAATGTGCAATGAAAGGGTCAACGACATCCAACGTTACATTTCGAAAGGAATAAAGATGGAGAATGAGGCCTGTTTTGAAGATGCTTTGAAGTCGTATTACTGGGCTCTTATGCTTACGTATGCCCATCCGCAAGGTAAAAAACTGCATTTCCATGGCGACAGCGAAACTGTTGATTATGAATGGATTGTGGATCGCATAAGCGGCAATGACGGCATCTTGAGGATGTTTAATTTCATTGTTCCGAAGGAAGGTGGAATCGAGGAAACGGAAGATGGCATGCTTGTCAAGCTGAAAGTTAAGAGTAAGACCGGGCAAAACGTGGTAAACCTCCGTTGTGAGTGCCATGACGGACGCAAATTTGTGCCTAACACCGTGCGCGACGGCAAACTTATCGTACAGCTGCATGATAAAAATATCAAAAATTTCAAGATAAAGATCAATTACGATTTCAAGGAAGATGCGAAAAAGATGAACATAGCTGTGTCGAACGCCATCGATCTGATAAAAGTTCCTCGTTTTTCGAATAACATCTACACCATTGACCTTGAGAAGACCATGTCGGTGAAGAAAGACGAGGAGGTACAGGGCTGGAAGAAGATTGAGCGCAGTAGGGCTGTTGACGAGGAGGTGTATCTCAGCAAAATGGCGGTGATAGAGAATGCGTTACGCAGCGGAAACATTGCCATTGCCCGCAATTGCTTCTCGCCCGAGGGCTATAACATGCTCGACACTCTGGCACATTACGGCAAGATGAGGGTGGTGGGCAAGCCGGAGTATAAGTTCTTGAAATACAACGACGAAGTGCTTTGCCGAAGCATCACGGTGCAGTTCGACTTTAAAAATACGCCAGGATTCTCGCAGGATGTGGTTTTCCGTTTCGACACGATAAACAAGGTGGTGACGTCGCTGGCTTTCCGTCTGTCGGATCAGGCCGAAGCCGACATCGTCTCGAAGACCAAATGGCCTGAGGATTCGCGTTTGATACTTGTCAATTTCCTGGAGGATTATCAGACGGCATACGCGCTGAAACGCCATAAATATCTGGAGAGTATCTATTCCGACGACGCGCTTATCATCGTGGGTCGTGTGGTGAAAAGGACCGAGATTCCCGACAGGATGACGCTGAAGCTTTCGGAGGAAGAGGCCGTATTGACGAAATACGACAAGGACACCTACATGAAAAACCTCGCGATGTGCTTTAAAAACAACGAATACATAAGGTTACGCTTTACCGAGACTGACTTCACTAAGGCCAATAACACGCAGAATGTTTATGGAGTGCGGGTGCGACAGGAGTATTTCTCGTCGTCGTATGGCGATGTGGGCTATCTGTTCCTGTTGGTCGACCTTCGCGGCACTATGCCGTTGATTCATGTGCGCGCCTGGCAGCCCGACAAGGTCGATTTGGATAAACTTATGACTATGAGTGATGTAAGATTCAATTGATATGAAAAAAATCTGGTTTTTAATTGTAATATTTGCTCTGTCGCTTGCGGTAAAAGCGCAGCTTTATGTTAAGGAAGGCTCTTTTAAGGAGGTGAGGGGCTTTGTTAATATCAATACTGAAAAGATGTATGACGATAACGACAAGCCCTATGCCGTGTTGAAGATCAAGACTGAGAATATCAACGACAAACAACGCCGTGAGCTGTGTTTTCAGGGCGATGCAGCGACTTTTTTCGAGGTGGAATACAATGTTGGCGAGGTGTGGCTCTATATGAGTTATTACGCGACATTCCTTAAGATTTCGCATCCCGATTTAAGTTCTACGGAGTTTTATTTCCCATTCGATATGAAACCCAAATGCGGCTATGAGTTGACGCTTGTCAATAAGCCGGCTGTCGATGAAGATATTGTAAAACGATTGGAAAAGCTTGAAAAAGCTAATAATAACGCAAATGTGGAGAAACCTGTAGAGGCGGCTGAGAAGCCCGTGAAAGTCGTTGAGAAACCGAATGAAGAAATAGGATATATCAGCGTGACATCCACTCCTAAAGGTGCTTTTGTGCTTGTCGACAATAAGATTGTGGGAATGACGCCGTATTTGTCGGAGAAGATTGTCGTCGGAAACCATAAGATTTCGGTCAGTCTGGATGGTTATGAGCAGGCGGCCAAGAGGGTGGATGTCAAGAAAGGGAAGGAGGAAACCCTTGATTTTGTGTTAGTTAGCGAGCAGGAACAAGTTGAAAAAGCAGAAACGCCAAGGCATGCGGCAGTATGGCCGTTCGGGCCGAAGAAGAAGGGTGTTTTCTCGGTTAGCAAGGACAGGCAGGTCGTGTTTTCGCCAGGCAATGTGCAGCGCAGATCGTCGAAACGGTGGACTTTTGCCGAGCATCAGTGGGATGGAGGCAGTTTGATTGACTTTGAGGGCATGCAGGAGGTGGTTGACGGAGTGTGGTTTGTGCTTTCATCGGATGAATGGAAATACCTGTTGGATAAGCGTAAGACGCAGTCGGGCGTACGATATGTTAGGGCTACTGTCAACGGGGTGTTTGGCATTGTTGTGTTGCCTGACGATTGGAAAAACGACAATTTTGATCTGAAAAACACTAATATCTCGCGTGAGGATTGGATGTATCGGCTCGAGGCCAGCGGAGCTGTGTTTTTGCCTGCTGCCGGCTATCGTTTCGGCAACTGGGACAAGGCAGTCGGCACCGACGGCTACTATTGGTCGAGTGACGCTGTCGACACGCCGTATCTGCGATTCAACAGCGCGATGTTGAGCACCATGACCAATGTTTTTGACCATGAATATGGCCTCTCGGTACGATTGGTAAAGGAGCTGTAAAGGGCTCTCGCTGCCCAGCAATTCGGGCCCTTCCCACCGCGCCGCGAAGCGACGTGGGGGCGAAGCCAAGTTTCATAATCAATTAGAAATAAATTTACATTGTATATTTATTTTTTGTAATTTTGAAAGTGATTATAAAACTAAAATGATATGGTTAAATATTCTGACTTCACTGGATTGTATCCATTATCAAAAACATTGCGTTTTGAGCTGAAACCGATTGGAAAAACTAAGGAAAACATTGAAAGAAATGGCATCTTGGAGAGAGATAATAAGCGCGCTGTTGGGTATAAAGCCGTAAAAAAGGTGATTGATGAATATCATAAGGCATTCATTGATATGATGTTGGATGATTTTAAGTTGAATCTGACGGATAAAGGTAAACTGGATTCGCTTGAAGAGTTTTATGCGATTTATCATCTGTCATCAAACGATACATTAAGGAAGGTAAATATAACAAAAGTTCAGGATTCTCTGCGGAAGCAGATTTCTGATAGGTTTACAAAAAGCGAACAATATAAAAGGCTTTTCGGGAAAGAGCTGATTCGTGAAGACTTAATTGAATTTGTTCAAACTCCACAATATAATGCTTTTATTCGTGCTCAGCAAGGAAACGATAATTTGAGTGACAATGATATACAGCAAATAAAAGAGGAAATAATCCAAGACATTTCGCGATTTAAAGATTTTACTACGTATTTTATCGGATTCTATGAGAATCGCAGGAATATGTATGTCGCCGATGATAAAGCTACCTCCATCGGTCATAGAATGATAACCGAGAATTTGCCCAAATTTGTAGATAATATTGATGTATTTGAAAAGATTGCGGCAAGCGATGTGGCATCAAGCTTTAAGGTCTTGTATAAAGACATGGAGCCTTATCTGAATGTAAATTCACTTGATGAGATGTTCCGTTTGGACTATTACTCAATGGTGCTGACTCAGAAACAGATTGATGTCTACAACGCAATTATAGGCGGAATGGTTTTGGATGACGGGACAAAGATTAAAGGCTTGAATGAATACGTTAACCTGTATAATCAGCAGCAAAAGGATAAAGCCAACAAACTTCCTAAGCTTAAGCTTCTCTTTAAACAAATTCTTAGCGAGCGTAATGCTATCTCATGGTTGCCTGAAGAGTTTGAAAGCGATAACGATATGCTGAAAAGCATTTCCCAGTGTTATCAAGATCTCAAAAGCCAAGTTTTTGAAGGAGAGGGATCTTTAAGAGTTTTGTTACAAAATCTCAACGACTATGATTTAGAACACATATATTTGCCAGATGACCTGAAACTTACGGATATTGCACAAAAGCTTTATGGCAATTGGTCTGTTGTAAAGAGAGCGCTGGAAGAAGATTTTAAGACAAAGAATCCACAAAAGAAAAACGAAACCAACGAAAAGTTTGAAGAGAGAATTGATAAGCTTTTGAAATCGAACGAGAGTTTTTCAATAGCACAGATTAACAATCTTGTTCGGGCTTCTTTGGGAGAGGATTATAAGCCGTTGGAATCATATTTCATGAGTTTAGGAGAACCGAATCTCTTTGTACGAATTCAGGATGCATATACAGAAGTAAAGTCTTTATTGAAAACGTCTTATCCTGAAGACAAGAAACTATCGCAAGACAAGGCTAATGTTGAGAGAATCAAGAATTTGCTCGATGCCATAAAAGACTTGCAGCATTTTGTAAAACCGCTGCTTGGTAAAGGAAATGAAAGCGAAAAAGACAACCGGTTCTATGGTGAGTTTACTCCGTTGTGGGAGGCTCTTGATCAGATTACACCCCTTTACAATATGGTGCGTAACCGTATGACTCAAAAACCATATTCGGAAGAAAAAGTAAAACTTAATTTCGACAACTCCACCTTGCTGGCAGGTTGGGATTTGAATAAGGAAGCAGACAATACTTGTACAATTTTGAGAAAAGACGACAATTATTATCTTGCCATTATGGACAAGAAAAATAATAAGGTTTTTATGCAGGAAAACATAGTGGCAACAGGCGATTGCTATGAGAAGATGGAGTATAAACTCCTGCCTGGTGCCAACAAAATGTTGCCGAAAGTATTTTTCTCAAAATCAAGGATTGGGGAGTTTAAACCCAGCGATGTGTTGATGCAAAACTATAAGAAAGAAACTCATAAAAAAGGCGAAAATTTCAACATTGACGATTGCCATGCTTTGATAGATTTCTTTAAGAAATCCATTGATATTCACGAAGATTGGAGTAAGTTTGACTTCCATTTCTCCGACACAAAGAAATATGAAGATTTAAGCGGGTTTTATCGTGAAGTTGAACAACAGGGATATAAGATTACCTTCAGAAATGTTTCTGTAGATTACGTTAATAGTTTGGTCGATGAAGGCAAAATCTATCTCTTCCAAATCTACAACAAAGACTTCTCAACTTACAGCAAGGGCACTCCTAATTTGCATACAATGTACTGGAAAATGCTGTTCGATGAGCGTAATCTTGCTGATGTCGTTTATAAGTTGAACGGCGAGGCTGAGGTGTTCTTCCGCAAACATAGTATTGAAGCTGTTAAACCGACACACCCAGCCAATAAGCCTATTGAGAATAAGAACAAACTGAATGCTAAGAAAACCAGTGTTTTTGATTATGATTTGATAAAAGACCGCCGTTATACGGTTGATAAGTTCCAGTTCCATGTGCCTATTACCATGAACTTCAAAGCATCTGGTCTGAACAACATCAATCCGTTGGTGAATGCTTATCTGAAAGAATCTAACGTCACACATATCATAGGAATTGACCGTGGTGAAAGACATTTGCTATACCTGTCGTTGATTGACATGAAGGGCAATATAGTTGAGCAATACTCTTTAAATGAGATAGTGAACGAGTATAAAGGCAACACTTATCGCACAAACTATCACGATTTGCTGGATGCGAAGGAGAGGCAGCGTGATGAGGCCCGTCGCAGCTGGCAAACTATTGAGAATATCAAAGAGTTGAAAGAGGGCTATATGAGCCAGGTGATTCATAAGATTGCTGAACTGATGGTGAAATACAACGCAATAGTTGTGCTTGAAGACTTGAATCTTGGCTTTATGCGTGGAAGACAGAAGGTTGAGAAACAAGTATATCAGAAGTTTGAGAAGATGCTGATTGACAAACTGAACTACCTAGTTGACAAGAAGCGTGACGCTAGGGAGACTGGTGGAGTTTTGAAAGCATATCAGTTGACAAACAAATTTGAGAGTTTCCAGAAGTTGGGAAAACAAAGTGGATGTCTGTTCTATATTCCAGCATGGAACACCAGTAAAATGGACCCGACTACTGGTTTCGTCAATCTTTTTGACACCCGTTATGAGAATATGGCAAAAGCGAAAGCTTTCTTCTCTAAATTCAAGAGCATCCGTTACAATGCGGCTAAAGATTGGTTCGAGTTTGCCTTTGATTACGATGATTTCACAACCAAAGCAGCTGGCACAAAAACAAAGTGGACGCTTTGTACATATGGCACTCGTATCGAAACCAAACGTGATCCGAAACAGAACAACATGTTTGTTAGCGAAGAGTTTAAGTTAACCGATAGATTTAAGGATTTGTTTGCACAATACCGAATTGATTTGAATGAAAATATGATGGAGCAGATTAGCTTGCAAAATGATGCTACATTCTTCAAAGAGTTGCTGCATCTATTGCATTTGACACTGCAGATGCGAAACAGCATTACCAGCACTGAAATTGACTATCTGGTATCGCCAGTGATGAATGCTGCAGGAGAGTTTTACGACAGCCGCAGATGTGGCAAGAATCTGCCTGAAAATGCCGATGCCAACGGAGCTTACAACATTGCCCGCAAAGGTTTATGGATTATTGACCAGATTAAGCAAGCGGATGATTTATCGAAGCTGAAACTGGCTATAAGCAATAAGGAATGGATGCGCTACGCGCAAGGAGTTTGAAAATAAAATATTTGGTTCTTTGAAATAAGATTTAATATCTACTATTGTAGATCAGCAAGCCGAAAGCATCAGACTATCATTGTCTAGAAGACAGATTTAATTTCTACTATTGTAGATATTATTAGCATTCTACGCTTCAGATTATGTCTAGAAGACCGATTTAATTTCTACTATTGTAGATATGATAGTTTAAAGTTAATATTTTTTGGGTCTAGACGACCGATTTAATTTCTACTATTGTAGATACACGGCTGTTGTGAATCATGCGTATGTCTAGACGACCGATTTAATTTCTACTATTGTAGATGTAGACGTATTGCGAGTTCTCTGGCAGCGTCTAGACGACCGATTTAATTTCTACTATTGTAGATGGTTGCAGTACCGACACCTCGCCCTCAAGTCTAGACGACCGATTTAATTTCTACTATTGTAGATGACAAGAACATGACACGCTCAATTGTAGTTGGCATTCTGCTTTGGGAGCAGGGGGATACTGTGCTATTTCGTCGCTTTGCGGCGGGTGGGCTGCGGCCCGATTGCGGGGCAGCGATGACTCCTTTTATCCTATCGGCTTCACAATCTCCAGCCGCAATCCCAATGCATTGATGATTCCACAAACAGTGGAAAGGGTGGGGTCGATGAGGCCGTTTTCAATGCGGGAGATGTAGCTTTTGTTGGCTCCAATGCGCTTCCCGAGCTCGGTTTGCGATATCTTTTCCTCTTTTCTGGCGTCACGAATCAACTGCCCCATATAAAAAGCATATGCCTTTTTGCGGAATTCAGTCCTCTCAGGGGATCCAACCTTGCCATATTTCGCATCTAAAACCTCATCATAGCTGTGGAGCATGTTATTTGTTGTATTTTTTGTTAACCTTTTATTCATCAATTTTAAATTATTACTTAAAATATTACCCTTATTTTATTGAAATTTTGAGTTTAGATATCCATCGGCAAAAATACAAAAAGTTTCAATATATTACAACATTCGATAAAAATTTTTCAAAAAACTAAAATGGAATTGCTTTTGCCTGAAATGACAATGTTCCACACATTTTAGTTTTTAGTTTTCAAGCGCAAAAATACAAAATAATATTGAATTGTCACAATATTTCGAATCGAAATTTTCATTATCTTTGCAGGGTATAAATTACCTTAAAGATGATGAAGGAAGACAACAGAAAAGAACGCAGATCCTTGTGAAAGATGGATGTTGAATTACTTATAAAATATTTATTAATTATGTCTTGCAAATTTGAAAATATCTCCGTAAATTTGCGCGCAAATTTTTATAATTAGGTAATAGAATTAAAAATTAAACAAATTAAACATAAATGGCTATGAATAAGCAGATTACATTGGAGCAGGCCGTTGAGAAAGTTCACGACGGCATGACAATTATGTTCGGCGGATTCCTCGGAGTGGGAAGCGCAGTGCAGATCATCGACAAAATCGTCGAGAAGGGCGTTAAAGATTTAACCATCATCGCTAACGACACCGCTTACGACAACATCGCCCACGGCAAACTCGTTGCAAACCATCAGGTGAAGAAGGCAATCGTGTCGCACACCGGTACCAACAAAGAGACTGCAGCACAGAAGAACGCCGGCACCCTCGAAGTTGAATACGTACCACAGGGCACACTGGCAGAGCGCATCAGAGCTTACGGCGCGGGTCTCGGCGGAGTCCTCACCCCAACAGGTCTTGGCACCATCATGCAGGACGGTAAGCAGATTGTGAAAGTCGACGGTAAGGATTACCTCCTTGAGAAGCCACTGAAGGCCGACATCGCTTTCTTGCGCGCTAACATCGTCGATGAGTTCGGTAACATGGTGTTCCTCGGAACAACCAACAACTTCAACCCGTTGATGGCTACAGCAGCCGACTACGTTGTGGTTGAGGCCGAAAAACTCGTGAAAGTGGGAGAGATCAAGCCGGAATGCGTGCACGCTTCGGGAATTTATGTTGATGCTATCTATGTCGAAAAATAGGTTATAGGTTATTGGTTATAGGTTATTGAAATTTTAGATTTTGATATGGAAAAAGAATATAGATCATTATTGAGACTCCGTATGAGTGCTAAGGATGCTCACTACGGCGGAAATCTGGTTGACGGCGCTCACATGGTTCATCTTTTTGGCGACGTTGCAACGGAATTGTTGATTATGACAGACGGCGACGAAGGGCTGTTCTGCGCTTACGATAACATCGAGTTCCTCGCTCCGGTTTATGCCGGCGACTATATCGAGGCAGAAGGCTGGGTCACCAAGATCGGCAACACCTCACGTAAGATGGAGTTTGTGGCACGTAAGGTCATCGCTCCGCGTCCTGATATTTCTGACTCGGCAGCCGACGTGCTCGCAGAGCCAATCATCGTGGCACGCGCAAGCGGAACATGTGTGGTGAAGAAAGAATGCCAGAGAATTCAACGCTAAAACATTCGAGACATGGATAAACTGATAATCACAGCTGCTATCTGCGGCGCAGAAGTAACAAAAGAACAGAATCCTAATGTTCCTTATACCGTTGAGGAGATAGTTCGCGAGGCAAAGTCGGCTGTCGACGCCGGCGCCGCCATCGTGCACTTGCACGTCCGTTGGGACGACGGTACACCTACACAGGACCGCGGCCGTTTCCAGGAGTGCGAAGAGGCTATCCTCAAGGTTTGTCCTAACGTGATCTTGATCCCTTCGACTGGCGGCGCCGTCGGTATGACACCTGACGAGAGACTTCAGTCGACCGATACCAACCCACGTCCGGAGATGGCAACCCTCGACTGCGGAACATGCAACTTCGGCGATGAGATCTTCGACAACACCATGCCAACGATGCGCGCCTTCGGCAAACGCATGATCGAGCGCGGCATCAAGCCGGAATACGAATGCTTTGAGATGGGTCACCTCGACACTATTCTCACCATGGCACGCAAGGGCGAAGTTCCGGGCGCACCGATGCAGTTTAACTTTGTGCTTGGCGTTCCTGGCTGCACACCTGCAACAGTGGCAAACCTCTGCTGGCTCGTTAACGGCATCCCGGCTGGCTCGACATGGACAGTGACAGGCGTCGGACGTCATGCATTCCCAATGGCAGCAGCAGCAATCGCCATGGGCGGCAACGTACGCGTCGGTTTTGAAGACAACCTCTACTTGTCGAAAGGCGTTCTTGCAAAATCAAACGGCGAATTAGTTGAAAAAGTCGTGAGACTGGCAAAAGAACTCGGTCGTCCGATCGCAACATCAGACGAAGCAAGAGAAATCCTTGGACTCAAACCGAGGAAATAGTTTACATAGCTTAATAGCTTAGTAGTTTACATAGTTTAATAGCTTAGTAGTTTACATAGATTAAAAGGAATTATTAACAATAAAAAATTAAAATAAAATGCAGAAACACGGTAATAAATACGGTACACACCGCGTGATTGAACCAAAAGGCGTTCTTCCACAACCAGCTAACAAACTCGACAACAATATGGACGAAATCTGGGACAACGAGATTTTGATCGACGTCCAGACTTTGAATATCGACTCAGCATCATTCACCGACATCCACAACTACGCCAAACAGCAGGCAGGTGAGGGTGCTTCACAGGAGAAGATCATGGAAGAGGTGAAGAAAGAGATGTTGTATAACGTCGAGCTGCAGGGCAAGCACCGCAACCGTCGTACAGGTTCAGGCGGTATGCTTCTCGGTAAAGTCGAGAAGATCGGTGACGCTTTGAAGGGCAAGATCGACCTCAAAGAAGGCGACCGCATCGCTACATTGGTCTCATTGTCACTGACACCTCTCCGCATCGACGAGATCCTCGAGATCCGTCCGGAAGTCGACCAGGTTGACATCAAAGGTAAGGCCATCCTCTTCGAAAGCGGTATCTACGCTAAGATTCCGACCGACATGCCAGAAAAACTCGCATTGTCAGCATTGGACGTCGCTGGTGCTCCGGCACAGACAGCAAAACTCTGCCAGTATGGTCAGACAGTCGTCATCCTCGGCGCAGGTGGTAAGTCAGGTATGCTTTGCTGCTACGAGGCTAAGAAACGCGTCGGCGTGACAGGTAAGGTGATCGGCATCGCCAACAGTCCTAAGTCAACACAGCGTATCAAAGATCTCGGCTTCTGCGACATCGTCGAGAGCGCTGCAGGCATGACACCGGTTCAGGTTTATGAACTCGTCGAGAAACTCACCAACGGCAAGATGGCCGACGTGACAATCAACTGCGTCAACGTGCCGGATCAGGAGATGACAGCAGTTCTTTGCACAAAGGACGACGGTATCGTTTACTTCTTCTCAATGGCAACAAGCTTCACAAAGGCATCGTTGGGCGCTGAAGGTATCGGCTCAGACGTCAACATGATCATGGGTAACGGCTACACCAAGGGTCACGCAGAATACACACTGCAGGAACTCCGCGAGTGCCCGAAACTCCGTAAGATTTTTGAAGAATTATATGCTTAATAATAAATGACAGCATCAAGACCATATGTAATTATGATTGCTATTTTGTGTGCACTGTTTATGGTTGCATGCAAAAAAGGCTCGAACTTCCCATATGTACCTATGGATGATTATAGACATGGTATGGTAGGTTATTATGGATTTGAGTTAACGAGAGTATCATGGAATTTGGAATTAGGAAGTGTTACGACTTACGACTCCGGTGATATTTCAATACAGCCAATAGGTGACAGTTGTATCAATATAAAAATATTGAATTCGACGACGTATTGGTTGTGTAAAGTTAATAAAGACAAATCTATAAAGCTTATTGATAGCGATCATAAATATGAACCGCATTATTATTGTGAAATATATAGTCCAATAACATGCGATTTGTATATTTCTTGTGGGTCTGGCGCTCTTGGTGCTGGAATAGATTTTAAGTATTATTGTAATAGAAAAAGTATATCACAATGGGAGAATCAAGAAGAAAAATAATGTTTCCGAACGTTACCGACGCTGAATGGAACGATTGGAAATGGCAGGTCAAGAACCGCATCGAGACCCTTGAGGACTTGAAGAAATATGTGAAGCTGACACCAGCCGAGGAAGAAGGCGTTAAGAAGACTCTTTCGACACTCCGCATGGCTATCACTCCATATTATCTGAGCCTCATCAACCCTGACGACCCGGCTGATCCGGTCCGCCGTCAGTGCATCCCTACGGCTGCTGAGACACACATCGCACGCGCCGACTTGCTCGACCCGCTGCATGAGGACGAGGATTCACCAGTGCCGGGATTGACACACCGTTATCCTGACAGAGTGTTGTTCCTCATCACCGATATGTGCTCAATGTACTGCCGTCACTGCACACGCCGTCGTTTTGCCGGTCAGAAGGACGACGAGTCGCCGGCCGACAGAATCGAGAAAGCATTGGAATACATCGAGAAGACAGAATGTGTCCGCGACGTGTTGCTGTCGGGCGGCGACGCCTTGATGGTGAGCGACAAGAAGCTGGAATACATTATCGGTCGTCTCCGTCAGATCAAACATGTCGAGATAGTTCGTCTGGGAACACGTACACCTGTGGTCTGCCCACAGCGTATCACTCCTGAGCTTTGCGACATGCTGAAGAAGTATCATCCAATCTGGATCAACACACATTTCAACCACCCGAACGAGGTTACACCAGAGTCATTTGCAGCTTGCGAGAGACTTGCTAACGCCGGTATCCCGCTGGGTAACCAGAGCGTGTTGCTCCGTGGCGTCAACGACTGTGTGTATGTGATGCGTAACCTCGTCCACGACCTCGTGAAGATGCGCGTTCGTCCGTACTACATCTATCAGTGCGACCTCTCGATGGGTCTGGAGCACTTCAGAACACCGGTTTCGAAGGGTATCGAAATCATCGAAGGTTTACGCGGTCACACATCGGGCTTCTGCGTCCCGACATTCGTCGTCGATGCTCCAGGCGGTGGCGGCAAGACCCCGGTCATGCCACAGTACGTCATCTCACAGTCACCAGGCAGAGTGGTGTTGCGTAACTTCGAAGGCGTCATCACAACCTACACCGAGCCGGCTGAGTATCACAGCGAGTGCAACTGCCCTGAGTGCCAGGCACTTAAGAAGAGACTCGAGGCTGAGAGAGTGGAGGAGGTCGACAGAAACAAACCTGTCGATGGCGTGATCACATTGCTTGAAGGCGAGAAGATGAACATCGAACCGGCTCATCTCTATCGTCATGAAAGACAGAAACACAACAAATAAAAATAATTATGAGCGACAATAATCCAAAAGTATCAAACTGGAAGCTTATCTTCGTTTTGATGATAATCGTCTGGATGGCAAACATCCTGATGTCGTTTGTCTACAGGTACCAGTTGAATTTCTTGTTTTACACTTGGCTGACGAACATTTTCCTCAGTTTGATTGAAACGATTCTTTTTGCAATTTTATTCTATATTTTTTATCTCTTATTCTGGAGAAAAAGAGGCAAGGATAAAAATGCGGAAGACAATGACGCTCAATAAGTTATGCCTTTTATAGAGGAACTTATCAAGTACAAGAGCTGTTCTATCGTGGGGCTTGAGAAGAACACGGGAAAGACGGTGAGTCTGAACTACGTGTTGAGTCACTTGCCCCTCGATAGGATGCGTATCGCGGTGAGTTCCATAGGTATCGACGGCGAGACGACCGACCAGGTGACGAAGACGGCAAAGCCGGAGATAACATTACAAAAAGGCACATATTTCGGGACAAGTGAGAAACATTATCTTCAAAGAAGACTGGTTTCGGAGCTTGTTGAAGTAAGCGATGAGAATACCTCGTTGGGAAGGATTGTGACGGCCAAGGCGCTGACCAAAGGCAAGATTCTGCTTTCGGGACCTTCGTCGAACCTCGGCTTGAGGCGTTGGATGAGCTCGATGGACAGGTTCAACATCGATTTGATCATCATCGACGGGGCGCTTTCACGAATGAGTCTGGCCTCGCCGGCAACGAGCGAGTCGATGATTCTGGCAACGGGAGCGGCCTATTCGGCAAACATCACAAATCTGGTGCAGAAGACGGCTTACGTGGTGGATATGGTGAATCTGGATTTGACTTCGGAAGATAACAGATTGAGGTTCAATGATATACACAGCGGAATCTGGGCGGTTGACGATAACGATGTGCTGCATGATTTGAAGGTAACGTCGTCATTGTCGACAAAGATGAATACTGAAGGCATTGAGCATATCAAGACGCTGTTTATGAGCGGAGCGCTGACCGACAGCTTCATGGAGCACATCCGTGGAAAGAAGATTTTCAAGGAGACGGAGATTGTGGTGACTGACTTTACGAAGATATTCGTCACACCTTTATTATATAAGGCGTTTTTGAGAGGAGGCGGAAAGATCAGTGTTTTGATGAAGAGTAAGCTCATCGCGGTGACGGTGAACCCGACGGCGCCAAATGGAATGGTCCTGGATTCGGACAGACTATGTAAAACAATGTCGGAAGCGATTGGCCTTCCGGTTTATGATTTAAAGAAATGCGACTGAAACAACTCATAGAGCAACCCTGCGGTCTGAAATACATGATCGACAACCTCGACACCCACTCGGGCTATGCGAGGCGGATGATTCTCGACACCGAGATGCCGACGGATGCCAAGATTATCAACACTAACTATCAGATACTCAAGCAGTTTTATGATGTTGTAAACGTTAAAGAGAACCAAACCCAGATTAACACACTGCAGTTTAAGCTCTGCAATCTGAAGGAGATTGGAGGCACGATAACGCATCTGAGGAACAAGTATGTTCTTGATGACATCGAACTCTTTGAGGTGAAGCATTTGGCGATGCTTGCTGGCGAAACTCAATTGGTAATGAATAACTTACAATTGGGTGAGAGCATTTTTATCCCGAATTTGGAGGATGTTGTGAGCATTCTCGACCCTGACGGGATGAAGATAGCGAGTTTTTATATCTACGACTCGTACTCGCCGCGTTTGATGGAGCTTAGAAGGATGATGAAGGCGAAGGACGACTTCGACGAGGCGTTGTTCAACGAGGCGACTTCGATTGAAGACGAAATTCGCGCTAAGTTGTCGATGCAGCTCTCGAAGTATGCCGATGAGCTCGAAGCCGCACAAAAATCCTTGGGATTCATCGACTTAAACCTCGCGAAAGCGTATCAGATGATAAAATACAACCTCTGTTTCCCGACAATTTCAGAAGATGGCGAGACAGAATATGAGGGGTTGTTTAATCCGGAAGTGAAAGAAGCGCTCGAGAATCGCAATAGAGCGTTCCAGCCGGTGCAAATCGCTTTCTGGAACAAGCCAACTTTGATTACAGGTGCCAACATGGGAGGCAAGACTGTGGTTTTGAAGACCTTGACGTTGTGCCAGTACCTGTTCCAGTTTGGATTTGGCATTCCTGCAACAAAAGCCAAAATTGATTTGAAAGATGAAATCTATTTCTGCATTGGCGATGAGCAGTCGATAGAGAAGGGACTGTCGTCGTTTGCGGCGGAAATGAAAAATATCGATGCTGTGATTAAGGCATCGCGTGGAAAACGAAAAATATTGGCGTTGATTGACGAGCCAGCGAGAACCACGAACCCTAAAGAGGGAACGGCTTTAGTCTCTTCGTTGGTGAAAGTGCTTGAAGTTGAAAACGTTAGTCTCGTCATGACTACGCATTACGATATAGAGCCGACGGATTCCAGAAGACTGAAAGTCAAAGGATTTGAAGACGGCAAAATGAACTACGAGCTTATTGAAGTCAAAGACGGAGAGGTTCCTCACGAAGCTCTGAATATTGCTGAAAGCTTGGGAATTGATAAAGAGTGGATTCAAAAAGCTAGAGAGATTTTAAACAAATGATTAACCGATTTAAACTTAATAAATTGAAAAAGACTTATTTTTACCCCCTGTTTGTTCTATTGCTAATTGCATCAGGACTGAAATCACAAGCTCAAGTATTTTTGCCGATTATTCAAGAAGGAAATGAATGGCATACGCTTGAAGTTATTCCGTATTCTACATATAGAACATTGGTTAATTGGCTTGATGGTGACACTATCGTTGATGACGTGCATTACACGAAAGTGATGCAGAACGTAAATGGCAGTGGTTGCACATTGGCGGCAATGCTTAGGGAAGAAGACGGGAAAGTATGGGGACGTTTATATAATTTTCAAGAAGAAAAACTGATTTATGACTTCACGGCTAACGTTGGCGATACTTTGAGATGCGGTTATTGGCATTCTAATACTCCTTATATTGATGAATATGTTACACTTGATTCCATCAGCATTGAGAATATTGGCGGTATCGACAGGAAAAAGTTTTGGCTCGGAATGGAATATGATTGGACTGGCGAACCTTACACCATTGAAACATGGATAGAAGGTATGGGCAGTGACTTCGGATTATTATATAGTGGTGCCTATGGTATCACGGGAGGTGTTTATCATGCTTTGTGTTTCCATCAAAATGGGGAACTTGTTTGGCAAAACCCTGAATATGATGAATGTATAATAACTTCTGTTGATGAAATCGATGGCGATGAGCTTTCAATCTATCCTAATCCGGCAACGAATAAGGCTGTTATTGAAGGCGTTGAAGCTGCAGAAGTGCAGATTTACAATGCTTTAGGTCAGCTTGTTAATACGGTTTATGGCACAAATGAAATAAGTGTCGCAGGATTGCCGGAAGGAGTTTATATGTTGCATGTTATCGCAATTAATAAAGAGGTGTATAATACACGGTTTGTGATAAGACAATGATCTTGAAAATAATAAATTAAAAATATAAAACTATGACAAGTAAATTAGGTCTTGATTTTACAAAAGTTGAGTATGCAAGAGGTTTGGCAAAGAAGATTGCCGACCAGGTGCAGGAGTTCGTTGAACAATATACTACCGTCGCGGTGGAGCGTACGCTGAGCCGTTTGATGGGTATCGACGGCGTCGACGAGAACCAGGTGCCGCTGCCGAACGTGGTGGTCGACACACTGAAGGAGAAAGGCGTGCTGGGCGAAGGCGTGCTGTTCTTTATCGCTAACGCTATGATTCAGACAGGTTTGAAGCCACAGCAGATTGCAGAACAGGTGGCTGCCGGCAAGCTTGACATCACAAAAGTGGTGACACGCGACGCAAAGAAGATTGCTGACACGCTGCAGCCTGTCATCGATGAGAACGTCGGTAAGATTCGCGCTCGCCACGACAGACGTGACCATTATCTGAATACCATCGGTGAGGGCCCGAAGCCGTACCTTTATATTATTGTGGCAACCGGTAACATCTACGAAGACGTGGTGCAAGCTCAGGCTGGTGCCCGTCAGGGTGCTGATGTCATCGCTGTGATTCGTACTACCGGCCAGTCGTTGCTCGACTATGTGCCATACGGCGCTACAACAGAAGGTTTCGGTGGTACTTTCGCAACACAGGAGAACTTCCGCATCATGCGTAAGGCATTGGATGAGGTGGGCGAGGAGCTCGGCCGTTACATTCGTCTGTGTAACTACTGCTCAGGTCTCTGTATGCCGGAGATCGCCGTCATGGGTGCTTTCGAAGGCTTGGACGTGATGTTGAACGACGCTTTGTACGGCATCTTGTTCCGCGATATCAACATGCAGCGTACTTTGATCGACCAGTACATGAGCCGTATCATCAACGGTTTCGCCGGCGTTATCATCAACACCGGTGAGGATAACTACCTGACCACCGCTGACGCTGTCGAGGCTGCTCACACCGTTCTGGCATCAGACCTTATCAACGAACAGCTTGCATTCTCGGCAGGTTTGAAGGAAGAGCAGATGGGCTTGGGTCACGCTTTTGAGATGGACCCGATGCTTGAAAACGGCTTCCTCCTTGAGCTCGCACAGGCACAGATGACACGTGAGATCTTCCCGAAGGCTACTTTGAAATACATGCCTCCGACCAAGTTCATGACAGGTAACATCTTCCGCGGCCACATCCAGGATGCTCTGTTCAACATCATCGGAATCTGGACACATCAGGGAATCCAGCTGCTCGGTATGCCTACTGAGGCTATCCACACCCCGTTTATGAGCGACCGTTACCTCTCAATCGAGAACGCGAAATACATCTTCAACAACTTGCACAGCATAGGCGAGGAGATGGAATTCAAAGAAGGCGGCATCTGCCGTGAGCGTGCTAAGTTGGTGTTAAACAACACTATAGCATTGCTCGAGGAAATCGTGAAAGAAGGCTTGTTCACCGCTCTTGAAAAAGGTATCTTCGGTGATGTGAAACGTCCGAAGAACGGTGGTAAAGGTCTCGAAGGCGTCACCGCGAAGGGTGAAAATTATTATAATCCATTTGTTGAAATCATGAAAGGAAAAAGATAATGAAAATTAAAACCACATTATTAATAATAGGTGTAATGGCGATGTTATCATCTTGCGATTCACGTTATAAGATTAAGGAGTATCCTAAGGCAGACCGCGACGATGTCGTGGACGTTTATTTTGGCACTGAGGTCGCTGACCCGTACCGTTGGCTCGAAAACGACACTTCGGCGGCAACGAACGCATGGGTTGAGGCCCAGAGAGCTCTCACAAATGAGTATCTCAGCCATATCCCGTTAAGGGAAAAGATTAAAGAGCGCTTGACGCAAATCGCTGATTATGAACGCTATGGCATTCCGTGGAAGCGTTTTGGGAAATATTTCTACAGCAAAAACGACGGTTTGCAGAACCAGAGCGTGTATTACATGCAGGACGCTCTCGACAGCGAGCCTGAGGTGCTGTTGGACCCTAACAAACTGTCGGACGACGGCACTGTCTCGCTTGGCGGAATGAGTTTCTCTAACGACGGCAAATACATGGCTTACACCATCCAGCGCAGCGGTTCCGACTGGCAGGAGATCTACGTGATGGATGTCGCTACAAAAGAGCTACTCCCTGACCATATCGAATGGGCTAAGTTCACAGGCGCTAGCTGGTATAAAGACGGATTCTTCTATGCTGCTTACGACAAGCCGACGGCGGGCAAGGAGTTCTCAAACGTCAACGAAAACCATAAGATCTACTATCATAAGCTCGGCGAGCCGCAGGAGAACGACAAGCTGTTCTACGAAAACCCAGCGCAGCCACGTTATTTCCACGGTGTTGGACTGAGCGATGACGAGCACTACATGTTCCTCGAAGAGAGCGGTCAGGGCGCAGGACATACCCTGTGGCTGCGCGACATGAACGACCCGAAAGGAGAGTTTGTGCAGATTGCATTCGACATGGACTACTTCTATTCGCCACTTGACATAATCGACGGCAAGATGTACATCATGACGAACTACGACGCACCGAAAGGCATGGTTTGTGTAGTAAATGTTGAGGATTTGAGCAAGGCTTCCATCGAAAACTGGGAGGTTTTGATTCCTGAAAACGACGACGTGATGGTGGGCGCACAGCTCGGCGCAGGCAAGATGATTGTCACCTACGACAAAGACGCTTCGAACCACGCTTTCGTGTATGAGCTCGACGGCACTTTGAAGCACGAGATCAAGTTCCCGACCTTCGGCGCTACAGGCATCGTGAGCCGTTACGAGGAACCTGAGATCTTCTACGCTTTCACCTCGTTCACATTCCCGACGACTATTTACAGATACGATATCGAGACGAATACTTCGGAGGTGTTCCGCGCTCCTAATGTCGACTTCAACCCAGAGGACTACATCACAGAACAGGTCTTCTACACCAGCAAAGACGGCACACGCGTCCCGATGTTCCTGACTTACAAGAAAGACCTTAAGAAAAACGGCAAGAACCCGACTCTGCTTTATGGTTACGGAGGCTTCAACATCACCTTGAACCCCGGTTTCTCGGTGATGCGCATCCCGTTCCTCGAGATGGGCGGCGTTTATGCCATGGCTAACCTCCGTGGCGGCAACGAATACGGCGAGGAGTGGCACCAGGCAGGCACCAAGCTGCAGAAGCAGAATGTGTTTGACGATTTTATCGCTGCAGCCGAGTATCTTATTGATAATGAATATACTTCACCTGATTATCTCGCTATCAACGGCGGATCTAATGGAGGCTTGCTGGTCGGCGCTGTCGTCAACCAGCGTCCGGAGCTGTTCCGCGTGGCGGTGCCTCAGGTTGGAGTGATGGACATGTTGCGTTACCACTTGTTCACAATAGGATGGAACTGGGCTAGCGACTACGGCACCAGCGAAGACAGCGAGGAGATGTTCGAGGCGTTGTATGAGTATTCACCGTTACACACGATACAGAGCGGTCCGGATGTGCATTATCCAGCCATCATGGTGACGACCGCCGACCATGACGACCGCGTGGTCCCGGCTCACTCGTTCAAATATGCGGCTACTTTGCAGGCGGCGGAGACTGGCGATGAGCCGAAGATTATCCGTATCGACAGCAAAGCCGGACACGGGGGCGGCAAACCGATGGCGAAAGTCATCGAGGAGCAAGCCGACATCTACGCTTTCATCCTTTACAATATGGGAATAAAGTAACTTATTGATACATATAATTAGAAAAATTTAACACGATGAGATTCAGACATTTATTTTTCATTCCTTTATCAATATTATTGATAGGATGTGGTGACAACTCGAATCAGCAGATCTATGACCCTGTCATCCCTGTTGAGATTTCTGTCGTTAACTCGGCCGACGGAACGAACTTCCGCAATTATGTTGGTTCAATAAAGAGCGAGGTGAAGGTCTCGTTGTCGTTCCATTTGGGTGGCAACCTTACAGATATCTATGTCCATAACGGACAGAAGGTAAAGAAGGGTGCTATCATCGCTAAGGTGGATGAAACCACGGCAAAGAGCTTGCACGACGCGGCATTGGCATCGTTAAACCAGGCTGAAGACGGCTACAAACGTCTGAAAAAGGTTCATGAAGAAGGCGGCATCAGTGATGTACGTTGGGTTCAGATGGAGACAGATCTCGAGAAGGCTCGTCAGACCGAGATATCGACACGTAAGAACCTCGAAGACTGCACCATCTATGCACCTCAAGACGGCATCATAAGCATGGATGATCACGTGGTCGGTCAGCTGATGCGTCCATCGGAGACGTTCTGCAATCTCATCGATATGAATAATTTCATCGTAGAATTCACCGTGCCAGAAAAAGAGATCGGCACGATAAATATCGGCGACAAAGCCTTTGCCGAGATTAACGCTCTCGACATCACTGATGAAGAGGTCGTGATTTCCGATAAGGCCATTGTTTCCAATCCTTTCGGACATACCTACACCGTGAAGGCAAAGATCGACCTTAACGGAAAAGAAGCGCTTCCGGGCATGGTGGCTAAGGTTCGCATCAACTCGGCTGCTCTGTCGGGCATCGTCGTACCTGCCTCATGCGTGCAGACCGTTGCCGACGGACTGGCGGTGTGGACTGTGAAAAACGGCAAGTCGTACCGTAGCGTCATCGAGGTGAGCGACTTCGTGAAGAACGGCGTGCTCGTACAGAAAGGTGTCGAAAATGGTGATACCATCGTCACGGTGGGCTATCAGAAACTTTACAACGGAGCTAAAGTCTCTTTTAAATAATTGATAATAAGTAAATTAGAGATTTATGGCTCAAAAAAGAAATATTGTAGAAGCTGCGATGAGGAACCACACTCTGGTGTTCTTCTTCGTGGCGGTCATCGTGATCTTCGGATTTTTCGCTCTTCCTCGATTGAAGAAGAACGAGTTCCCGGATGTTACGATCCGCACAGGTGTGGTGGCCGTCGTTTATCCCGGCGCCACGGCTGAAGAGATAGAGCAGAGGGTGGCTGGCGTCACCGAGCAGTATCTGTTCACGTTCAGCGATGTGGACAAGACCAAGACGTATTCGTATTCCAAAGACGGGATGCTCGTCATCATCGTCAACCTCAACAACGACTGTAAAGATGCCAAGATGACGTGGTCGCGTATCCGTCAGGGCTTGGTGCTGTTCCGTCAGACAGATCTGCCGAAAGGCGTCATCGCCACGGCTGTTATCGACGACTTCGGTAATGCTTCGTCGTTGCTGCTCGCCATCGAGAGTGATCAGCGTTCATCGCGTGAACTGCGTGAGTTTGCTGATAAACTCTCGGAGAAACTGCGTACCATCCCGACCATGGGTAACATCAAGATCGTGGGTGAGCAGAAGGAAGAGATTGCCGTTTACATGGATCCTGCACGCATGACGCAATATGCTGTTTCTCCAGCCATGGTGACAGCAGAACTCGCTGCGCACAGCTTGCGTACAGTCTCTGGCACAATTGATAACCTTGACGGTCAGGCACTTATACACGTCGACGTGCCTATCGACGATCTGTATCAGCTTTATGAACTCGTCGTTTTCTCTGATCCTGTAACAGGTCAGACGGTGAAACTGCGTGACGTGGCACGTCTTGAACGCCGCTATCAGGAATCATCACAGTATATTCAGTATTCCGACAGTTTGGTCGACAACAACCGTTGCCTGATCTTCTCTATGGAGATGCGTCCGGGCTACAACGTGGTGGCATTCGGCGAGGAGGTGAACAAGAAGATCGACGCTTTCTTGAAGACTGCTCCGCCTGACATCAAGGTGCATCGTATCACCGACCAGCCAGTGGTTGTCAACAAGTCGGTGCTCTCGTTCCTGAGAGACCTCATCGAGGCTATCCTCATCGTTATCCTTGTGATGCTCATGCTGTTCCCGCTGAGAACCGCGTTGGTGTCGTCGACATCGGTGCCGGTGTGTATCGCGGCGGCTTGGGCCATCATGTTACTCTTGGGGATGGAGCTTAACACCGTCACTCTGGCGGCTCTCATCGTTGTTTTGGGTATGATCGTCGACGACTCTGTTGTCGTTATCGACGGCTATTCCGACATGCTAAGCGAAGGGCATTCGCGATGGTATTCGGCGGCCGTCTCCACCAAGACACTCATGACGTCGATGCTCATCGCCACATGCTCCATCTCGTGTATGTTCTTCCCGATGCTGCCGTTGATGAACGGTACCAACATGGGCGACTTCATCAAGCTGTTCCCATGGGCAATCTTCATCACTTTGGCGTGCAGCTTCTTCTATGCCATCTGGGTCATCCCGTTCATGTCGGCGAGGATGATAGCACCGCCAAATCCTAACAAACAGTCACGTTTCGAGAAGATTCAGGCTAAGTTCTTCGATATGCTACAAAACGGTTATAAGAAGCTTCTTAACCTCTGTTTCCGCCATAAATGGACTACAGTGTTCGTGGCGTTGGCATCGGTGGTTATCGGAGGTCTGATATTCACAAAAATCAACATCCAGATGCTTCCGAAGGCCGAGCGTGACAGCTTCGCAGTGGAGATACATCTCGCTTATGGCAGCTCAATAGAGGAGACGGCCGCCGTTGCCGACTCTCTGACTAAGATTTTGAAGGCCGACAGCCGCGTTAAGTCGGTGACAGCCTTCCTTGGAATGGCATCGCCGCGTTTCCACATGACATACGCTCCAGAGCCGACGCCGACTAACGCCTACGCTCAGTTTATTGTGATAACCGAGTCGGATGAGGCCACGAAGGAGATGATGAACGAATACTCGCAGAAGTTTGAGAATATCTTCCCGATAGCGCAGATCCGTTTCAAACAGATGGACTATCAGATAGTGAATGCGCCTGTTGAGTATTACATCTCGGGTGACGATTACGACCAGCTGAGCATAGTCGCCGACTCCATCAAGGCATTCATGAAACGGAGCCCGAATTTGTTCTTCGTACATTCCGATTTCGATGAGACCGAAGAGGTTATCGAAGTTGAACTTGACATGGAAGAAGCCTGCCGTCTCGGTGTGACACAGTCGATGCTGTCGGTATATCTGGCAAGCTCATTGTCGGGAAGCAATATCGTTTCGTTGTGGGAGGGCGGTTATAACCTTCATACAACGGTATATACCGAAGGTGTCCATCATATTGATTATGAAGGACTTGGCGATATGTTGATTCCAACATCACATCCAGGTCAGTGGGTGCCTCTGCGTCAGGTAGCGAAGCTCGTGCCACAGTTCAAGCACAACAACCTGCCTCACCGTAACGGTATCAAGTGTATCACCGTGGCTGCCGACGTCATGCCGGGAGCCGGACAGCTCAAAGAGTTTACGAATATCGACAAATACATCGCTACGCTTGATATCTCCGATGATATCCTCATCGAAAAAGGCGGTTCGATGGCTGTCACAGTGGAGACGATGCCATCGCTCATCCAGTCGATTCTGGCTGCTATCGTGGTGATGTTCATAGTTTTGATTTTCCATTATAAGAAAATTGGAATTTCAATGCTATCTCTTTCAGTATCAGTACTTTGCATCTTTGGTTCGACCCTCGGACTGTGGATGTTCGGACTTGATATGTCGGTCACCGCGATCTTGGGTGTCATCTCGCTCATCGGTATCATCGTGCGTAATGCCATCATCATGTACGACTATGCCGCTGAGTTGCGTCTGAAAGAAAAGATTCCAGTGCACCAGGCTGCTTACGAGGCTGGTCTGCGCCGTATGCGTCCTATCTTCTTAACCTCAGCAACGACAGCTCTTGGAGTCATCCCGATGATTCTTGCCAAGACGTTGCTTTGGGAGCCTATGGGCGTGGTGATCTGCTTCGGTACAATCCTCACATTCCCGCTTGTGGTAACTGTACTCCCGGTGGCTTACTGCTTGGCATTCGACGCCGGCGAGAGCGATAAGAAATTCTGGGAAAGACTCAACCTTAGATTCTTGAAAAACCTTGACAAACGTGATCGTCGTCACGAGAAATGGAATAAAGAACATAATAATGAATAATGCTATGAAAAGATATATTTTGATATTAGTTTTGGCATTTCTGACGTTGGGCTTGACGGCGCAAAACGCTGATGTTCTTACACTTGACTCGTGTTTTGCTCTTGCTAGAGCCAACAATGCGCAGTTTAAGACCAATCAGATTGAGATTGAGAAGGCTCGGGAGGTGAAAAAACAGGTGTTTACCAAATATTTTCCTCAGGTAAGCCTCAATTATATCGCTTATTATGCTAAAAATCCAATCATTGAATATGGCGTCGATGACATTCATGACGAATTTGGCCTTATCTTGAAGACCATCATTGAGTTTTTGAATGATGCCGGTCTGGATATCCCTGAGAAGATTGAGTTGATGAAAAAAGGTCATAGCATCAGCGCTATGGCGGTGCAGCCAATCTTTGTCGGCGGACGCATCGTGAATGGTAACAAACTTGCTAAACTGGGCGTGGAGGCAGCTGAATTGAAGGCCGAGGTGTCGGAACGCGAAGTGATGGAGAGCATCGAGTCGTCGTATTATCTCGTGGTCGGACTGAAGTCGAAGGTGGCTACTATTGAGTCGGCATTGACGCTTATCGACTCGTTGGAACACAGCGTCGACGTGGCTTTGCAGGCAGGTCTGGTTACCAAAAACGACAAGCTGCGTGTTGATCTCGAGAAGAATAAATACGAGGCTATGCAGTTGCAGCTGAACAACGGAATAGTGCTTGCATCTCAGCTTCTCTGTCAGGAAATCGGCATTGATTATCCTGAAGAAGGTCTGAATCTTGACGAGAATCCTGAGGATGGCGACAATATCACTGAAAACGACAATTATGAGCGTCCGGAGGTGAGGTTGCTTCAGCTTCAAATCGATGCGGAGAATTTCAACAAGAAACTCACGAGAGGCGAGGCCCTGCCTGAAGTCGCGGTAGGAGCGATGCTGTCATATGGCAATTTGATTAAGGATTATAAAGCCAATGCCTTTGTCTTTGCGAAAGTGTCGGTTCCAGTGACACAATGGTGGGAGACATCGCATAAGATCAAGGAGCATAACTTCAAGATTGAAGAATACGAGATTCAGCAACAGGATTTGATGCAGAAGATGACTTTGCAGGAGAAACAGGCATATAACCAGATGATTGAGGCTGAGGCTCTGCTTCAGTCGGATCAGGCTGCACTTGATATGGCTCAGGAAAACTATCGCGTAGCCCAGCTGAACTATAATGCAGGTATGACAACCATCACCGACGTTCTGGAGGCCAATGCTTTGCTTCTGCAGGCGCAAAATGCCATTACCGACAGGCAGATCACATACGTCTCAGCCCGTCGCAGATATCACGATTTGACTGGAAAATAAGACGATTTACTCGATTCCTCTCAGATCTTTATACAACTGCACCGCATAAAGGTCGGTCATGTTGGAGATGTAGTCAAGGACGACTTGGATTTTCGAATACAAGTCGTCTTTTTCTGTCTTAAACTGATCAGGAATGATTGACATCAGGCGCTTGTGGTAGCCGCTGTCGGGCTGCAGCACAGCGTCGATAAATTCTTTCATCAGACTTCCGATGATGTTGTAGCCTCTGACTTCAATCTTTACTACCGATGGATGCTTGTAAATGTTTGGCACAGAGAAGCTTCTGCAGCCTTCGAGGGCGTCCTGTTCGAGCTTCGGCAGATGCGAGATAAGGCTGTTTTTGAACGTTCCCGCCATGATGTCGTCGTAGTTCTCGATGAACACCTTCGACACGCAGTCGACGAGTTTGTTGATGACTGTTGCGCGCAGGAATGCCATGCGTTCGTTGGCGTCGGTGACGGTCTTGAAGATATGCTCGCGACGCTCGAAAAACCAAGCTTCTTCGGGTCTTTCCTCGCTGAAAAACGCCGTAAAATGCTTGTCGATGTCGTCGGTCTGTATGATGCCGCGTTTGTGAGCGTCTTCCATGTCGAGGATGAGGTAGCAGATGTCGTCGGCGGCCTCCATCATATATGAAAGCGGGTGACGGGCATATATCGGCTTTGTGCTGTCGAGACGCGGGATTCCGCAGCCTTCCATAACTTTTTCGAACTGCTCGATTTCGCTGTTGAAGACGTTATATTTCTTTCTGTCTCCTTTGTCGAACGAAGGATAAGGATATTTTATCAGAGTTGCCAACGATGCGTAGGTGAGGGATAGACCACCTTCGCGGCGACCTGCAAACTGATGCGTGAGCTGACGGAAGGCGTTGGCATTGCCTTCGAAAGAGACGAGGTCAGACCATTGATACTCAGGGATTTGGCTCTGAAGTTTCTTGCCTTCGCCGTATTTAAAATAACTGCTCATCGTCTCCTCGCCGGAATGACCGAAAGGAGGGTTGCCGAGGTCGTGAGCCAGACATGCTGTCGAGACGATGGTGTCGATGTCATAAATCACCTCGTGGAAATCGGGACCGTACTTTTCGATGAGGAATTTTGACACTTTTCGTGCTATCGAACGTCCTACGCTGGCCACTTCGAGACTGTGTGTCAGTCGGTTGTGCACTAGTTTGGCGCCCGGCAGAGCAAACACTTGCGTCTTGTTTTGCAGACGATGGAAGATGTTGGAGAAGATTATTCTATCATAATCTCTCTGAAACTCGTTTCTGATGTCGGCCACGCTCTGCGCCCGAGCCTCACGTTTTGCTGATAATAACGATTCCCAATTCATAGTTTAGTATTTAGTTCTAGCATACGGTGTCATGTCCTGACTGCCAAATTCTCCTCTTTTATATTTCAGATATCCGGCAACGCCAATCATCGCGGCGTTATCGGTGCTGAATTTGAATTTCGGGATAAACACTTCCCAATGGTACTTCCGGCCGGCGGCGATGAGAGCATCCTGTAGACCCGTGTTCGCGGACACGCCGCCGGCAATGGCGACCTGCCTGATACCCGTGTCTTTCGCTGCCTTGATGAGCTTCTTCATCAGCGTGTCGATGATATCTTTCTGAATCGAAGCACAGAGGTCGGCTTTGTTTTCCTCGATGAAGTTCTCGTTTTCTTTGAGTTTGTCTCTCAAGAAATACAAGAAACTCGTCTTCAACCCGCTGAAGCTGTAGTCGTAGCCAGGGATATGCGGCTTGGCGAACTGGAACGCGTCGGGGTTGCCTTCTTTTGCTAACTTATTGATTATCGGGCCCCCAGGATAGCCGAGACCCATGATCTTTGCTGTCTTGTCGAACGCCTCGCCAGCCGCGTCGTCGATGGTCTTACCCATAATCTCAAGGTCGAAATAATCGTTCACTTTCATGATCTGGGTGTGACCGCCCGACACTGTGAGGCAAAGGAACGGAAACTGCGGAACTGGCGTAGGATTGTCGGGCTCCTGGGCGAAAAGTGCCAACACATGACCGTTGGTGTGATTAATTTCAATCATCGGGATGTCCATCGCGAGCGCGAAAGCCTTTGAAAATGAAGTACCTACGAGCAATGAACCCAATAATCCTGGTCCACGTGTAAAAGCTATTGCGCGTATTTGATTTTTTTGTATATTTGCTTGCTTAATTGCGGCCTCAACAACAGGAATGATATTCTGCTGGTGGGCGCGCGACGCGAGCTCGGGTATGACACCCCCGTATTGGCGGTGAACCTCTTGATTAGCAATGACATTCGATAAGACTGTCGTGCCTCGGAGAACTGCCGCGGATGTGTCATCACACGATGATTCGATGGCTAAAATATATTCGTCCATAGCAATATAAGAATGCGCAAAGGTACAAAAAAGAATATTATACACGGCATTTTAATTATCTTTGTGATAATTTTTGCTCTCATGGCAAGCCTCATCGCGGCTTTCCGTGACGTCACCGTGCAGAGTATGATTGCGCGTTCAGTGGCCGGCGAGCTGTCGCGAAAACTCGAGACCGACGTCAAGATCCGTACCTTCTACATCACTGAAAAACTCAATATACGCGCCGAAGACGTGGTGTTTAACGACCTCGACGGATATCCGATGTTCAAGATCGGACAACTCGACGCTAAGCTTCACCCAACGATGGCATCCGACGAGTTGAGAATAAAAGAAGTGTATCTGAAAGACGTCCTAGGCCGTATCGTTACCTACGAAGGATATAATGTGCTGAATATCAATGAGATACTCGCGCAACTTGGCGTCAAGAAAAAGGGCGCCGGCAACGAGACGATATCACATATTATTATCGATAAGCTGATTCTCGACAACGGTCGCGTGGTATATTGGAACCAAAATAAACATCATCCCGAGAAGAAGACGATGGATTACCATCATCTCGACATCGACAGCATTTACACGGAGATAGCTAACCTCGAGATGCGTAACGATACGGTGCTCGGCGACGTGCATTACCTGAGAGGCAAGGAGCGCTGCGGCTTCAGACTTGACGATGCCAGCGGTAAGGTGCGTTTCTGCGAGAAAAGCCTCACCGTCGACAGCCTCGTGGCTCAGACCAACGAGTCGCACGTCGACCTCGACCTGCGCTTCGATTACGACCGCTCACACGCATATCTCACCTTCATCGACTCGGTCAACATGACGGGTAACATCCGCCAGTCGACTATGCTGCTCAGCGATCTGAGATATTTCTCGTGGGTACTTAATAAGATGCCCGACAAGTTCGTGTTTACCGGACAATTCGACGGCACGGTGAGCGACTTCACCGTCAAAGATTTCTATTCGGAATTCGGCGAAGAGTCGTTTATCGACGCCGACGTCTCGTTCAAGGGATTGCCTTATTTCTTTGACTCATACATCGATGTCGACATAAGAAATATGTATTCTTCGTATGAAGATACGCGCAACTTCGCCATCCCGTCGAGCAGCATCACGGTGCCGTTGCCAGAGGCGCTCGCCAAAATGGGCAAATACTCGCTGAAAGGTAACTATCACGGCTATCCGCGCGATTTCCAGACGCAGTTCGACTTCATCTCGGAGATGGGCGACGTGAATGCTGATATTTATCTTAAAACCAATGAAAACCCGATGTATTCGTTCAATATCGGCGGAAATAAGATACAACTTGATGGTGTTTTGGGTACCGACGATGGCTCCGAAGCAACATTTCTGCTCGTGATGAACGGTGAAGGCCTGACGAAAGAAGAAACCGATTTTGAAGCTGACCTTTATTTTAACTCATTGAAAATCAATAGAAATGAGTTTGAAGATTTCAATATTCATGGCAATTATGAAAATCAAAAAATTAAGGTCAACACAGATATAAATCACCCGAATATCGGTCTGGCTTTGAATTCATCGATAGATTTCAACGGCGAGATGCCGGTTTACGTCATCAATACCGTTATCAACAATGCCGACCTGGTGCGCCTCAATATCCTTGATAATGACTCGATTATGCGTCTGTCGACTAACGTCAACGCGCGATTCAAAGGCGACGATATCGATAATATCACTGGAGTTTTGAATATTAAAAACACCAGATATTTCAACGGCGAAGAGTATTCAATGAAGAATTTCGCGGCGAATATCAGCGAGATAAGCGGCATCAAAGACGTGACCGTCGACTGTGACTTCTTTAACTTCTACGGCTACGGCATCGTGAACGCCAAGACGCTTGTCAACTCTTTGAAAAACACTGGAAAACGCTATGTTGACATGCCGGAATGGTTTGCAAATACTGTGCCCGACACCAAGGATCAGATGTTCTCGTTTAACATCAGTTTCTTCGACACGCGTCAACTTTCGAAGCTCTTCATGCCTTCGTTGTACATCAAGAGCGGCACTACAGTCAACCTTAATTACAACAATATCTACACCAGCCATAGCTCGACGGTGATGTCGCCTGAAGTATGGTTCAACGGCATCCGTTTTGTCGACCTTTTCGTGCAAAATACAGCATCTTACGACGAACTTACCACGCATCTTTCGTTTGACGAAATCATAATAAGAGATAGCACTGAGAGTAATCCAAACAAGCTGTATATCGACGATTTCAAGATTTTGGCGAAATGCGCCGATAACAAGATCAGTGCCGATTTGTATTGGGACGACGATGAGCCTGAAGATCACGACAAGGCACACATCAAGTCGGTGTTCACCCCGCATGAGCTATCTGGTGGCGAGTTGAGGCTGAGTTCTGACCTTATCCGTGTCAACGACACGATGTGGTATCTGAATCCTAACTGTAACATCAAATTCACCAAGGAAGGCACTGAAATTGAAGACCTTACATTGTATACGCGTTCGCAGAGCATCGCTGTACACGGCAATTATCCGCGTCACGACAACGACACTCTGGTGGCTGAGTTTAAAAACTTCGATGTGTCGGATGCCGATTTCGTCACCGAGGGAAACAATCTCGACTTCGACGGCACTCTCAACGGATTCGTCAGCATTTCTGGCTTGAACGAGACGATGTCGTTCTCTTCGAATGTCGATTTGAAAGATTTTTATATCAACGGCCAGGAGGTTGGCGACGTCAATGCTTTTGCCAACTGGTACGAGCCTAATGAGTCGGTGTTGCTCAACATGGAGGTCTACAACCACCTGTTCGACAACGACGGCCGCAAGTCGATGGGAGTGTTCGGTTTTTATTATCCTCGCAAGAAGGCTAATAACCTGAAACTCGACATGTTTTTCAACAACTTCAAGCTCGAGACGGTGTCGCCGTTTGTCAGCAGCGTGGTGACGAGGATGGGCGGCTTTGCGAGCGGTAACCTGAAGGTGAGAGGCTCGGTGAAAGACCCTGTCGTTGTTGGCGATGTGACGCTCGACGACGCCGGCTGCCGCGTCAACTATCTCAACACCTATTATACCTTCAGCGATAAGATCACCCTCGAGGAAGGAATGATTGTTTTTGACAATGTCGCTATTCACGATACGCTAGGAAATACTGCTATTCTCAGCGGTTCGGTGAGTCACGACCATCTTCGCGACTTCAACTTCGACCTGGATCTGCGGTGCAACGACTTCCTCGCGCTCAACATCCCGGCTGAAGAGGCGGCTGGCTTCTACGGCACAGCTGTCGCCGACGGCACAGTGAAGATCAGCGGCCCCGTCAACGATGTGTCGATGAACATCAACGCGCTGACGAAGAGAGGCACCGAGATCGACATACCGCTGTCGGGAACAAGCACCTTCGACAATAACTTCGTTATCTTCGTGCAGCAAGCCAAGGAGACCGACACGGTGGAGGAGAAGTTCGTCCCTGAAGTCGTCAAGGACGATAATGACTTCACCATGGACCTCAGAACGGTCGTCAACCCCGACGCTGAGGTCAACATCTACCTGCCGCAAAACATGGGAAGCATCAACGCACGAGGCAGCGGAATCATCAATATTGGCTTGAAAAACGACGATTTCACGCTCCGCGGAGATTACCGAATAAAGAGTGGTACGTTTAACTTCGCTCTGGAGATGGTGAAAAAGACGTTCTCGTTGCGCGAAGGCGGCACCATACGTTGGACTGGTGACCCGACAGATGCCGACATCGACATTGTGGGCGTTTACCATACCAAGTCGTCGCTCAACTCGCTGGGAACCGACCTCGTCGACTCCACAGCCATCACCAACAATGTCAACGTCGACTGCATCATCAGACTTTCCGACAAGCTGATGAATCCTACGATAACATTCGGAATCGATCTGCCAAACGCCAAGGAAGACACGCGAAACATAGTGTTTTCGGTCATCGACACCACCAACCAGGCAGTGATGGCACAGCAGGTGTTCTCGCTCCTCATGCTGAGCTCGTTCTCATACACCGCGGGCAACAACATATCGCGTTTCGGCACCAACGCTGGCTATGGCGTCATCACCAGTCAGCTGAGCACCATGCTTTCGCAGATTTACGAGGACATCGACATCGGCATCAACTACACGCCTAACGACCGACTCACTAACGAAGAACTCGAAGTGGCGCTTTCCACGCAGCTTTTCGACGATAGACTCATCATCGAAGGCAACTTCGGGGTGATTCGAGGCAACAGGAGCGATGCCGACAACGCAAACAACATAGTGGGCGACGTCGACCTGACCTTCCGACTTACTAAACGATTGAGTCTCAAGGCTTATAACCATACGAATATCAAAAATAACTACTATTATTATTCGATAGAAAACTATTCCGACTTCACCCAAGGTGTGGGTCTCTCGTTCTCGCAAAGTTTCGACAGCTTGAGGGAAGTGTTTACATTGCATAAGAAAAACAAGAGCAAACAGAAAGCAGGCGATGAGACAGTACCAAAGTAAGAATTTCAAGATCTACAAAGCCTCAGCGGGCTCTGGCAAGACCTTCACCATAGTGAAGGAGTATCTTACTTTGTGCCTTGGCAACGATGCCGATAAATATCGCAACATCCTGGCGGTTACTTTCACCAACAAGGCCGCTAGCGAGATGAAAGCCAAGATCCTGCGTTTCCTTTTGGGTATCATCGAAAACTCGCAAAGCAACGATATCGTACAGATGCGTAACCATCTGACCACCACTCTCGAAATTGATGAAAATAAACTTGTAGCAAATGCTAAACGATTGTATGTCAATATGTTGCATAACTATAGCGATATGGCGGTGTGTACCATCGACAGCTTCGTGCAGCATCTCTCGCGTAGCTTTGCCAGAGAGCTCGATCTGCCTGGACAATATAGCGTTATCCTTGATAAAGACGATCTGGTTGAAGAGATTATAAAACGGTTGTCCGACGAGATTGGGAAAGACAAGTTCATTTCCACGATATTGTCGAATTTTGTTGAATATAACATGTCGGAAGAGGCCGGCTGGAAGATAAAAAAGCCTATAGCCGATTTTATAATGAAACTTTTCTCCGAAGATGCTTATCGCAAAGGCGATTTCAAGAATTTCGACAGTATTACCGAAGAAAAATATAATGAGATTAAAAATTATGTCCATACCGAGCTGAAACATATTAAAGATTCTATTTCGTTGATTATCAAAGATATAGAAGATGAGGAAAGCAGGCTTGGCATAACTGTTGACGACTATTACAATAAGTCGAATGGTCTGCCTTCGGTGAAAAATAAAATTAATAACGGTATTGGTGATATTACAACTGCTACCGTCAATAGCATTTTGAGCGGAGAGAAAAATTGGTATGGCAAGGATTGTAAAATCCATGATAACTCAATACTTGATTTATATAAAAATGCTGTAATTACGTATAAGTCGTTGTATCCCAAGAAGATAATATACGAGATTATTGAAAAAGAATTGTTTTTATACGTTTTGCGAAATCATATATTCGGCCTGATTCGCGATTACATCAATGAGACTTCTCAAGTACATATCACCGAGTTTAACAAGCGTATTTCCGATATTCTTGGCGACTGTTCGGTGCCGTTTATCTATGAGAGGATAGGTGAGAGGTATGCACATTATTTCATCGATGAGTTTCAAGACACCTCGTTGCTGCAGTGGCAGAATTTCCTGCCGTTGATGGATAACAGCCTCGCGTCAGGCAATATGAATATGGTTGTTGGCGATGCCAAGCAGTCGATTTACCGTTTCAGGAGCAGTGAGGTCGACCAGATTATCAATCTGCCAAACATTTACAAACGTCCGAATAACGATTTCGGAGTGCGTTGCGAGGCTCAATTCAACCAGTCGGCCAATAAGCTGTCGCTCGGTACCAATTTCCGTTCATCGAAAAACGTGGTGAAGTTTAACAATACGTTTTTCAGATTTGCCGACCGTTTCCTGACACTTGACGGTATCTATAACGATGCCGAGCAGATGTACGCGCCGAATAATCAAGCCGGTTTCGTCTCTGTCGGGGTGTTTCACGATAAGATGACCGACGAGGAATACCATGGTAAAGTGATGGCGAAGATGCTCGAGCAGATTCGGGATTTGCATTCGCAAGGTGTTGATTATAAGGATATTACAATTATAGTAAGATATAATAAAGACGGATCCGAAATAGCCAATTATCTTATGGCAAATGGCATCGATGTCATCTCAGCTGAGTCGGTTTTGCTTAAGACATCCGATAAAGTTCAATTGATTATCAATGCGTTATCGTTGATGGTCGATGAAAAAAATCCTGTTACAAAGCTAGCCGTAAAACAGTTTTCGCATAAAGATGCCGGTAATCATGTCACGATGGGTGGCATTTACGACATCTGCGCGCAGATCTGCGATTATTACGGTTTTAATGTCGTTTCGGATGTGTTTCTTCAGTATTTTATGAACGCCGTTTACGACTGGCAGTGCCATCATAGCACCGGAATAGTCGATTTTTTGGAATATTGGGATAAGAAAAAAGATAAGCTGGCGGTTCAGACCAATACAGACCTTAACTGCGTCAATATCGTTACTATACACAAAGCTAAAGGTCTGGAATTCAAGGTGGTGATTTATCCGTACGCCAAGACGACGATAAAATCGCGCGGCATGACGGTAAAAGAGATGTGGATTCAATGCGCTGATAGTGAGTATACTAAGGATATCCCATATCTCGACGCATTCTTGCTGAAGATGAATAGCAAGCGACTGGCGGGTACCGTCTACGAATCGCTTGTGCAGAACGAGATTGCCAAGACCATGCTCGACAACCTTGACCTGATGTATGTCGCAATGACACGTGCCAAAAACATGCTTTTCGTCTATACCAAAGACGAGCGTCCTGATAAAGGTTACAATCTCTTTACTGACTTTTTCGACGATAGCCTTGATATTCAACATGTTAAGTCGGAATATGACAATCCTGACTTTGACGATTATTTTGTTAAACACGATGAGTTTGAGGTTACGGAAGGTGAAGAGATGACTTCTTATAACTATGGTGATTTATCTTCTACATTATTGATAGTCAATAATAAAGATAAAAATAATGACGATGTCAAGGTGCTCGAGCTGGAAGAAGGCGAGGATGCTCCAAAACCTCTAAAATGGCAGGAAAAACTGAGCTTTGATGCCGATCCTACAATGTTTTGGGCTGAGAAAGGCACATTCAAACCTGATGAATGGGGTTCGCTGGTGCATCAGATACTGTCGCGCATCAAGACTATCGATGATGCCGAGAGGGCGTTGAGGCCTTATGTCAACGATGGAACTATCGATGAAGAACAGGCCGCCAAGCTTCTTGCCACATTCCGCAAAGTGACTGAGATTCCTGAGCTTAAGCCCGCTTTCGCGGAAGATGCCATAGTGAAAAACGAGATGGATATCCACACCTACGACGGCCGCATCATCCGTCCCGACAGGTATGCTGAAACCTCAAGCGGAACCATCCTCATCGATTACAAGACCGGCTCGGAGCACGAGCAGTATTTCAACCAGCTTCGCGATTACATGTCAGCTTTAATGCAAATGAATGGTAATCAAACGATTAAGGCGTACCTCGTCTATCTCGGTGACGAAATACGCCTTGTCGAAGTCAAAATGGACCGGTTGTTTTAAACCTTACTTGATCCAGTAAATATAATTATCTTTGCGAGGTCTTGCCACCGGATAGTCGCCTTTCACGTAGCCGAGGATGCAGTTGCCGATGCCGACGTATTTCGTGTCGTCGATGCCGAGGTCGCGGAGGATGGCTTTGCCTTCTTCGGTCTCAAATACCTCTTTGGCGCGGTGAATCCAGCATGAGCCGAGTCCTTTGGCGTGTGCTGCATTGAGCAGGTTGCCCATCACCAATGAGCCGTCTTCCTTCCAGGTGAATGCCGCTGTGGTGTCGGCTAAAACCACCAGAACTACTGGAGCTCCATAGAACGGATCCATGTCGTTGTCTTTGCCGAACACTCCTGCGTTGAGTTTGCTGAGCTTGTCGCGCACCTCACGGTTTGTCACGGCGATGATGATAGGAGCTTGTTTGTTCATCCCTGTAGGCGCGTAGGTGCCGGCCTTGCAGATTTCTTCGATGACCTCCATCGGAGGCACTTCGTCGGTGTAGCTGCGCACGCTGCGGCGCGTCAGCAGGTCTTCCATGGTAGTATTCATGACTGTTTCGTTAGTTTTTTCTGTCTTGTTGCAGCAGCTGCATAATATGAGCGCCGCAGCGATGAGAGAGAATAATAGTTTTTTCATGATTTAATTTTTTGCAAATATAAGAAAAAATCTCATGTCTTTTTACTATTTTTGCAACTGTTTTTTGATATTGAAAATGGCGATATCATTTTATCACATCTTAGGTCTGGTTTTGGCGGTGGCTCTCATCGAGGTTGTCGGCATCCTTTCTGTGCGTAAGGTGAAGAACGCCAACGACTTCCATACCAGCGGAGGCAAGGCCGGCACATGGGTCGTCACCGGCGCTATCATCGGCACTTTGGTGGGCGGACAGTCGACAGTGGGCACGGCGCAGCTCGCCTTCAGCTTCGGCATATCGGCATGGTGGTTCACCATGGGCATGGCTCTGGGCTGTGTGGCTCTCGCCATCGGATATGTGGTGCCGCTGCGACATAGCGGAAGCACCACTTTGCTCGAGATAGTCCGTAAGGAATATGGCCGCAAAGCCGAGATGACGGGCTCGGTGCTGTGTTCGCTGGGTATGTTCATCAGCATCATAGCTCAGGTTTTGTCGGCCGCGGCACTGCTGATGACGCTGTTTCCGATGAAATTCTGGATCGCAGCTATCATCGCCGCGATAATCATGACACTTTATGTGGTGTTCGGCGGACTCTGGAGCGCTGGCATCGGCGGCGTGGTGAAGATCATTCTTCTCTGCCTCTCGGCCTTGGCAGCCGGCGTGGTGGTGTTGGTGCTCGCCAAAGGCTACTCTGGACTCATCGACTCAATGAAAAATATCTTGTTAAGCTCTGATATTCAATCGATTAGCGGCTTTGAGTCTGTCGGCGACTTTAACCTGAGATACCAGTATCCTTTCGCCAGAGGCATATCCAAAGACGTGGGATCATGTCTCTCGGTGATTCTCGGCGTGCTTTCAACCCAGACCTACGCCCAGGCAATATGGTCGGGGAGAAGCGACAGCATAGCACGCAAAGGCGCCATGATTTCTGCCTTGATATCAATCCCGATTGGCTTTGCATGCGTGTTGGTGGGAATGTATATGCGCGCCAACTACATCACTGTTGATGAACTTAACGCATTGACACTCATGGGAAAAGATATCCCTGCTGGCCTTGGAGTAATGACGAGCTCGGCACAGGCTTTCCCGATGTTTGTGACCAACCATCTGCCTAAGTTTATCGGCGGATTAGTGCTCGGCACCTTGCTGATAACCATCGTAATCGGTGGCTCGGGCTTGACCTTGGGCGCATCGACAATCTTGGTGAAAGATGTCGTAAAACCTAACAACACTCTGCGAGTGTCGCGTTACATCATCGTCGGAATACAACTGATGGCGGTAATCGTAGCCGCTTCATTCTCAGGTAGTTATATCAATGATTTGGGTTTCCTGTCAATGGGATTACGCACAACTGCGACCTTCGTGCCGTTGACATTGGCACTGTTCTTCCCGGGCCGTTTCAAATCTAAATGGGTGTTTATCTCTATTGTTTTTGGTACAGCCTGCTTGATATTCGCCGAACTGGTGGCTCTGCCTGTCGACTCGATATATGTCGGTCTTGCAGGCTCGCTTTTATGCTGTCTTCTTTCCTACAAACCTCACGATAAGTGCTAAAGCTGCGATAGCTACAGCAAATGCTAGCCACGACGGCAATCCGAGCGCTGTCGGAAGCACTCCTATCAACAATGCGACAACTCCCACTGTGAGCGCGTAAGGCATCTGTGTCTTCACGTGCTGCAGGTGGTTACATCCCGACGCCATCGAACTCATGATGGTGGTGTCGGAGATAGGCGAGCAGTGGTCGCCCATCACAGCGCCTGCCATCACCGAAGCGACAACATTGTAAAACAGCGGCATCGTTGCATCGACAGCCAATCCCTGGTCCTGGCACAGCATCCACGAGGCCGGTAATATCAATGGATAAAGTATGGCCATGGTCCCCCAGGATGTGCCTGTTGAGAAGCCTATCAAGGCGGCTAAAAGGAATGTCAAAGCTGGGACGATGAATGGTGACAGCGACAGCTTCAACAGTATGTCGGAGACAAACTCGGCTGTATGCATGTCCTTGGTAACCAATGCGATAGCCCATGCAGCAGTGAGTATCAGCACTGCGTTGAACATCAGTTTGAAGCCCTCAATCATCTCTTCCATCACCTTGCCGAACTCCAGCGAGCCGCGTATCAAAGTCATGATGATTGACATCAGCAACGATATCAACGATGACCATAGAAGGGCAAGGTAAGAGTTGGCATTGCCAATGGTTGCTGACAGTTTCGCGAGAGTGCTGAGACTCTCATCTTGCCAAATAGAAGCGTCATATCCTGTAAAGAACAGTCCGATTATCGTTCCAAAGATAAGAGTCAAAAGAGGAATCAAAGCATCGATGCCGTGAGCGGAATTCTCAGTGTTTTCAAGCTTTTCCGCATCTTTTTCTTCTGCTGTCCTTGCTGCCTTTTCGGCCTTCAGCATCGGTCCGTAGTCGCGGCCGCTGTATATTATCATCAGCACGAAGGCGAGGGTTAGCAGAGGGTAAAAACTGTATTTCAGCGAGTGGAAGAACACTGAATAGGCCGACGCTTCGATGCCTATCACGTTGATACCTTCTTGAATGTAACTCAGCTCCGCGCCAATCCAAGTGGTGACGAAAGCTATGGCAACCACTGGCGCTGACGTTGAGTCGACGATGTAAGCCAGCTTCTCACGCGACACTTTTAACTTATCTGCGACAGGCCTCATAGTGTTGCCTACCATCAAGGTGTTAGAGTAATCGTCGAAGAATATGCAGAGGTCCATGATAAACGTCATGAGCTGTCCCGAACGCGGTCCCTTGGCGCGTCGCAGCAGCCAGTTCACTATGCCTTTCATTCCTCCATTTGCCGAGATAATCTTGACCATTCCGCCGATTGTCAAGGTGAAGATGATGATGGTCACATGGTCGGCATCGAAGAGCGAACCTGTGATGTAGGTGTCGACGACTCTTAATAATCCGCTGCCTAAGGCCGTTCCTGGTTCTTGTCCGCCGTAAAGCGCCATCAGGAAGGTGCCCGACAACACGCCGAGAAACAGAGCCGATATCACCTCTTTTAATACAAGAGCCATCGCGATGGCGATGAGTGGCGGCAATATCGATAGCCATAGCGGCATCGGGCCTTCGAAAGGACCGCAGAAATAGAGCAACGCCAGACATACAAGTATGACGGCGATGACTATCAGTATTGTCGGCTTCTTCTTCTTCATAATTACCTTAGTTTATCGACGATTTCGTTGATTCGCGCCAGCTGTTCCGGGATGTTAATGTGCTGCGGACAGTGCGACACACATTGCTTGCAGCCGATGCAGTGCTCGACCTGTCTGTCGGCCTCAAGCTGACGGTTGTATTCGATGAGGAAACGCCTACGTGCACGTCGATAATCCTTTGATTGTGAGTCTTCTACGATGCTTCCCTCGTTGACACATTTATTGTAAAAACCGAAATTCGTCGGGATGTCGATGCCATAAGGGCAAGGCATGCAGTATTGACAAGCGGTGCAAGGTATCAAAGGATATTTCAGATAGATATTTGCAACCTCCATCAACATCGCGATTTCTTCGTCAGTGCAAGGATTTAAAGGACAATACGTGCGGAGGTTATCCTGCAGATGCTCCATATACGTCATGCCACTCAACACGGTGAGCACGTTAGGGTAGGTGCCAACGAAACGGAACGCCCACGATGCCACGCTGGCCTGCGGAGTACGTTGTTTCAATGTGTTTGCTAATACATCGGGCAGGTTAGCTAAACGTCCGCCCAGCAACGGCTCCATGATGACGACAGGAATGTTCAAGTCAGTTAGGCGTTTGTAAAGATAGTCGGCGTTGACGTTGCTGGCGCTGAGGTCGTGCGCATGCTCCCAGTCAACGTAGTTCATCTCGATCTGCACGAAATCCCAATGATATTTGTCATGGTTGTCCAAGAGCCACTCGATGACACGTTGGTCGCCGTGGAACGAGAAACCGAGGTTGCGGATGCGACCGGCCTTGCGTTCTTCTTGAACGAAGTCAATCATGCCGTTTTCGATGTAACGTTTCTGGAAGGTGTCCCATCCGCTAGCACCTTTGCTGCCGTTGCCAACCGAATGCAGCAGATAATAATCGAAATAGGTGGTCTGCAGCTTCTCAAACGAGTCGTGGTACATCTTTATCGAGGCTTCGCGACTCCAAAACTGTGGCGCGAAGTTCGAGAGTTTCGTGGCGAGATAATATTTCTCACGAGGATAACGGCTCAAGGCTGTTCCTGTCGAAACCTCAGAGTTTCCGCGGCAATACACAGGGGAGGTGTCGTAGTAATTCACCCCGTGATCCATGGCGTAGTCCACCAGCTTGTTGACCATCTCCTGGTCGATGACGTCGTCTTTAAACGGCAGTCGCATCATGCCGTAGCCGAGTATCGACACGCGGTCGCCGGTGTTATGGTTGGTGCGGTATGTCATCTTGTCCTTCGGGATATCGCCCAAAGAATATGTTGTTTCTTTGTTGTAAGTATCTGATTTACAGCCGCTTAATGCGATGGCCGATGCCGCTGTCGTAGCGCCGATAACGGTCAGGAATTCCTTGCGTGAAATGTTTTTCTCCATAATCAAATACTCCTATGAATTAAGTTACCCTCAACAAATATTGCTGAGAATGGTCTTGTCGGGCAGACATGCTCGCAGGCGCCACAGCCGATGCAGCGTTCCTCATTGATTATCGGGATTTTCGGCGATGTCGGGTCCTCGGCGTCGTACGGCATCATGGTGATGGCACCTGTCGGACAATGACGTGCGCAGTTGCCGCATTCCACGCCGTCGTGTAGAGCCACGCAGTTTTGTCCGACCCACACGGCATGTCCAATCTGTATTGAGGTTTTCTCCTCGCGCGTTATCTTGCTGATGGCGCCTGCGGGACATACTTCCGAACAGGTGGTGCAGCTCGGGCGACAGTAGCCGCGTTCGAACGACATTTCAGGCTGCATCAGGTTTTCGAGTCGGGTAGAGGCGCGCAGGACGTCGTTGGGGCATGACTGCACGCATAGCTGACAGCCAGTGCAACGCGATGTGAAGTTGTCTAAACTCACCGAACCTGCAGGTTTTAAAGGCACTTCGCGCTTTGGCGCTTTCTTCTTGGTGATGGTTGCCAAACCGCCATCGACGACTTTTTCTTGTGCTTTTAGTGTCGAAGCAGCAGCCAAAGTGGCAATGGTTGCAATAAAGGTTTTGCGGCTTGTTTTGCCTTCATTATTAGAGTTCTCGGAGTTCTTTGATAGCTCTGAGAACTCTGATTTCTTATTAAAACTATAATTAATCGCTCCTTGCTTGCAGTTTTCAATGCAGTTGAAGCACATCACGCATTTGGTGTAATCGATGCGATGGTTTTTAGGGTCTATCGCCGAGCAGCGGCAGTTTTTCGCACACAGCCCGCATCCGTTGCATATCGAGGTATTGATATGTGGCTTGAAAAGCGAAAACTTAGATAATGACCCCAGCATTGCCCCGACCGGACAGATATTATTGCAATACCAGCGACCATTTACAAGTGCTAACACAGTGATTATCAAGAAGTAAGCTATTGCGATGATGAACATCGGCAGACTCTTGATATAGACGTCGACAGTGTAGAAAGCGTAGCTGTCCCAACGCTCAGCGAAGTAAGCCAATACATTGTTAATCAATCGATAAACTGGTGCAAATAAGTTCGATGCGAATCGTCCGTAGATGCTGTACGGCTCGATGAAGATTGCTATTGATGTGAACCCGAAGGCAATCAGCAAAAAGAATGCCAAACCAATGTAATAGCGGTATCTTTGGGATTTTTTGAAGCTGTAACGGTTCTTTTTACGCTTCTCGGCAATGTGTGCGATACCGTCCTGATAGATGCCGAGAGGGCAGATGATGGAGCAGTAGATTCGTCCGAAAAGCAATGTCACGATGACGATTGCAATCAGAATGACAAAACTCGATGCCAAAATAGCCGGCACCAGCTGCAGCTTCGCCATCCAGCCGAACCATGCATGCAGCGCTCCCGAAAAATCCAGGAATAGCAGCGTCATCAGCACAAAACTGATGGTTGCTAATATTTTGCGTACTTTCCTTAACATACTAGCTAATTTCATTAACCAATAACCAATAACCTTAGGTTATTTAATCATATTTAAAAACTCTGTTTCATCAATAATCTTTATCCCCAACTCTTCTGCTTTCTTCCTCTTTTCCGGTCCCATCTTTTCTCCTGCAACCACGAAGTCGGTTTTCGACGAGATTGAACTCGAGTTCTTTCCTCCCAGATCTTCAATCTTCTGCTTGATGCCGTCGCGCGAGAAATTGACGAAAACACCACTGACTACTATGGTTTTGCCTGCTAATATCTGATTCTCTGATGAGACTTTTTTTTCTTGCGAGAATTGTAATCCAAAAGCTTTTAACCTGTTGATAATCTGAATATTACGTTCGTCATCAAAGAAGTTTCTGATGCTCAAGGCAATGGTCTCGCCAACGGTGTTGATCTCTTGCAGTTCCTCCAACGAAGCGTTGATGATGTTGTCGATGTTGCCCATCTTGTTGGCGATGACTTTCGCTGTCGTCTCACCAACCTCACGGATTCCCAAGGCGTAAAGTACTCTTGCAAACGGCACTTCGCGCGATTTTATCAACGAATTCAAGATATTGTTGACGGTCTTTTCCTTAAATGAAACTTTTCTTGTCACCGTTTCTGGGAACAGACTGCTCTCATCGATGAAAGTCTCAGTCTTTTCAAGTCCATAGAGCTGGTCGTAGGTCAAATCGTATAGGTCGGCGTAATTGTTAATCAGATGATTGTCGAAGATAACTTCAACCTTGCCTTCGCCTAAACTCTCAATATTCATCGCCTTCCGGCTGATGAAATGCTCGATGCGACCTTTGATCTGCGGCGGACAACCCATGCTGTTGGGGCAGTACCAAGCCGCTTCGCCCTCGTTTTGCACCAAAGTGGCACCACATTCCGGACATTTTGTGATAAACTGCACCTCGCGACTGTCGTTTTTACGCTTTTCAAGGTCGATTCCGACGATTTTCGGGATGATTTCGCCGCCTTTTTCCACCTTTACAACATCATCATAATGCAAACCGAGTTGTTTGATGAAGTCGGCGTTATTCAAAGTGGCGCGTTTCACCGTCGTTCCTGCCAAAAGCACTGGCTCGAGGTTAGCCACAGGTGTTATCGTGCCGTGTCTACCGACTTGAAAATCAATGCTTAAGAGCTTCGTCGCGACTTGCTCAGCTTTAAATTTATATGCTATAGCCCAACGTGGTGACTTGGCTGTCATGCCCAATTCCTCGTGTTGCGCGAAACTGTTGACTTTTATCACTATTCCGTCGATGTCGAACGGCAGGTTTTTCCTCTGTTTGTCCCAGTAATTGATGAAACTCTCTATCTCATCGATGTTTTTGCACACCTTGATGTAGGGCGAGATGTTGAACCCCCATTCCTTAGCCGCCATAAGACTCTGATAATGAGTGGTATACGGCAGGTTGTCCATCATCATGTAGTAGCAGTAGTTGTCGAGCCTACGACGCGCCGCTTCCTTCGAATCCTGCAGTTTTATTGTGCCTGCGGTGGCATTTCTGGGGTTTGCGAACAGCGGCAAGCCTAGGTCGTCACGCTCTGCGTTGACCTTGTCAAAGCTGTCATGCGGCATGATTACCTCACCGCGCATCTCCAGAAAATCAGGATAATCGCCTCTCAGCTTGAGTGGGATGGAGTGTATAGTCTTGATATTCGCCGTCACCTCGTCACCCTGAGTTCCGTCGCCTCGCGTGACAGCCCGCACCAAAACACCTTTTTCGTAGGTCAGGCTGATTGAAACGCCGTCGAACTTCAATTCGCAGACGAACTCTACGGGTTCTTCGATGGTCTTCTCTATGCGTTGAATAAACTCGATAATCTCGTCGCGATTGTACGAATTGGCGAGCGAAAGCATTGGATATCTGTGCTTTACGAGCGGAAACTCCTTGGTGATGTCGCCGCCGACGCGTTGCGTCGGCGAGCTCGGCAAAGCAAATTCCGGAAACTCTTTCTCCAAGGTGATGAGCTCGTTCATCAGCATGTCGAAATCGTAGTCGCTGATGCTCGGCTGCGCCAAGACATAATACTTATAGTTATGATTATCAATAACTTCGCTCAGTTCCGCAATCCGTTTTCTCGCTTCGTCTTTGGTCATAATCTTATGCAAAGAAAGTAAACACCATCATGGCTATGTTCAATACCGCAAAAATGCCGTAACATGTCCACAACAACCATTTGTTTTTGGTCCAAAATGCTGAGTTTTTATGGAATTCCTTCCATCCGACATAACCTGCGATTACGTACGTCGGCACTGTCAGCAATAAAATCTCTATATCATCTAAAATAAATATGGAGTAGACCAGTGTTATCAAAGTTGGCAGAACCAGTAAAATGTATTTGCGAAACACCCTGAAAAAGCCGAAAATCAGCATCACCGACATAGGCGGAACAAGTATAAGCAGCAAAAATAATCCTACTATCTTTATGTTGAACTCTAGACCGAAATCAAAAATGCAACTATTGCCAAACTCGCTTAAAAATCTAGTCAAAGCGACGAATGGCCTGTGATAAATTATCAGATCGACAACCGTTTGAGTGATGCCGACAGCCACAACGTAGCCAATCAGCGTCATCAGTGCACCTTTCCAATTCTTCAGGATGAAAAGCGTCAGCAGGATACCTATATAATATATTAGGCTGTGATAATAAACTGCAAAACCAAGTCCGAGACAGAATCCCGCGATGATGAAACTTGTGCGGTGAAATTTTTCTATCTCATTGTTATCCAATAAGTTATGTTGTTTTATGATAAGCAATGTACCGTAAAGTATAAATGGAAGAGATACAACCCCTGCAAACGGATGAACCGTCACGAATGGCACGCCCCAAAGCAAAGCCCCTAAAGTGGCAATCTCCAACGCCGTGGTCTTGTCAGCGATAATCTTAGTTATTCTATATGCTATCGTGATGATTAGCAACGAGAAAGCGCCCAAAAGCAGTCGCGAGATATAGACTATCCAAGGGCTTGCCATCCATGAAGATGGAATATGGTAATAATTGAAATCAATATAGGTATACCATCCGTCGGTGAATATCACCGCCAAAATCTTTACGATAATAGCAAGCAGCAATATCAGCGACAGCGGATGCTTAATACTGAAGAAAAACAGTTTCTCTTTCATAGTCAATTATTTATATGTGCATTCATAAACCTGATTATGATACATCTCGTTTAACGACTCTTCAGCATCACGGCATTCCTTCCTTGAATAAGTACCATAATAAATATCTTCTACGCCAGTATCCAAATTCTTGCAGTAACAGTTCCTCTCGCACGACGAAAACAGCATCACAATTGTCGAAATAAGTAGAAAAACAGCTAAAATCTTTTTCATGATTAATTATGTTTAATCTGCAAAGATAACAAATTTTTCTGAAACTTTTATAATTATTTTCAAAAAAATGCTTAATTTCGCAATATCTTTTTTAAAATTTAAAAATACAGGTTTTATGACGAAAAGATTGTCTATTTTATTGAGTATCATATTATTATCGCTTTTTGCGAAGGCTCAGAATGTCGAAATCCGCGACTGGTGGAACGATTTGTCGGTGTTTCAAGTCAACAAAATGCCGCCTCGCACCAACGTGATTCCGAGTCCGGCCGAAAAATATTCTATCAACCTCAACGGAAGTTGGAGATTCCACTTCACAAAGAGCCCTAATGATGTCGTGGATGGTTTCTACGAGATAGGCTACGACTGTCGCGACTGGGACATGATCGACGTGCCGGGCAACTGGGAGCTGAACGGCTTCGGCGACCCCGTCTACGTCAACGTGGCCAACGAATTCAAGTCGAATCCGCCTTACGCCCCGACAAAATACAATCCGGTCGGCTATTACATCCATAAATTCGAGATTCCCGAGTCGTGGCAAGGCCGTAACGTGTACCTGAACTTCGGCGCTGTCAAATCGGCATTCTACCTTTGGGTAAACGGCCAGTTTGTCGGCTATTCCGAGGATTCGAAAACCCCGGCCGAATTCGACATCACACCTTATATCATTCCCGACCAGCCGGTGTTCTTCGCGTTAAAAGTCTTCCGTTTCTGCGACGGATCGTACCTCGAGGCGCAAGACTACTGGCGTATGAGCGGCATCACACGCGATGTGGTGGCGTATTCCAAGCCGAAACTCAACATCCACGATTACTTCGTGAAAGCCGGTCTCGACAATAAATACGAAAACGGCACATTTGCAATGGATGTCGAAATAAACTTCGACCCTAAAAAGATTCCAAGCAAATTCAATGTGATAGCCGAGATTTCAGGCATAGATAAAAATGGCAATAATCTGAAAAAAGTCTTTACGAAAAACCTTCGTAAGAAAGACCTTAAGAAATTCAAAGACAATAAGTTATACACTGTCAGCTTCGAAAAGACAATAATTCCGAACGTTGCGCCTTGGTCGGCCGAGAAACCTAATCTCTACACCTTGACGATAAAAATCATCGATAATAAAGGTCATGAGGTTGAAAGGGTTAGCAGCGAGATAGGCTTCCGCACGGTCGAAATCAAAGACGGACAGCTCAAAGTGAACGGCAAAGCTATCATGGTGAAAGGTGTCAACCGTCACGAACATAGCGGAATTACTGGACAATACGTCGACCGTAAGACCATGATGGAGGATATCCGTCTGATGCTCGAAAACAACATCAACACCGTGCGCACCAGCCATTATCCCGACGATATCTACTGGTACGAACTCTGCGACAAATATGGCATTTATGTCATTGACGAGGCTAACAATGAGTCGCATCCGCAAGGCTACGAGGAGAACAGTCTCGCCAAGAAACCCGAGTGGAAAGAGGCATTTTTATATAGGTGTAAGAATATGGTCGAGCGCGACAAGAATCATCCGTCGGTCATAGTGTGGTCGATAGGCAACGAATGCGGCAACGGCGTCTGCACCAAATATTGCTACGACTGGATGAAGAAACGCGACACGAGGCCTGTCATCTGCGAACGCGCCATCTACGACGACAACACCGACTACATCGGACTGATGTATGCCGGCATCGACTATCTGGAGAAGTTTGCAAAAGACCATCTCGACAAGAAAAACCGTCCGTTCATCATGGTCGAATACTGTCACGCCATGGGTAACAGCTGCGGCGGATTGCAAGATTATATTGATGTCTTCGAGAAATATCCTCAGCTTCAGGGCGGCTGCATCTGGGACTTTGTCGACCAATCGATCATTAAATACGACGAGAAGATGAAAACCGAATGGTACGCCGCGGGAGGTGACCTCGGGAGCATCCCTGACTGCGGCAACGACGACAGCTTCTGTGTCAACGGACTGGTGACCAGCGACCGTAAGCCGCACCGTCACATGGATGAGGTGAAGAAATGTTATCAAAACGTCACGGTGACAGCCGAGGATATCGACGAAGGTATCTTTAAGATTCATAACAAGTTCATTTTCACCGACTTAAGCGATTTGGAGTGTATCTATACGATATTATCCAACGAAAAGAAACTCGCTGAAGGCGCCGTCGGCCTGAGCTGTAAGCCAGGGGAGACGCAGACGGTGACAATTCCGGTGCCCGACCCGTTTAAAGCCGAGTCGTTCATGCCGGTGAACCCCAATCAGGAGTATTTCATCAACTTCTCGTTCAGGATCAAGAAAGGAAACGAACTCTTGGCCGACGGCGCCGAGGTGGCGTACGAACAGTTCCAGCTGAATATCAGGAAGAAGGACCCTGTGAAAGTCACGAAATACGATAAGATCGAGATTGTCGACAACGCCAAAGCCATCATCGTTAAAAACAAGAAATTCAGTTTCATGATCGATAAGAAACAAGGCGTCCCGACATCGTTTGTCTACGAAGGCGACGAGTTGCTGGAAAGTCCGGTAAAACCTAACTTCTGGCGCGCTCCGACGCTTAACGACGATGTTGACTGGAACGGCAAGCGCCTGTGGAAACAGGCAGGCCTCGACAGTCTCACAATAGGCAAGAAGTCGTTCAACGTGAAACGTATCGACGTCGGCCGAGCCAGGATCGCGGTCGACCTCGAATTCCTCAACAACAAGGGCGAATTAGTGCTGAAAACCAATCAGTTATACGAAGTATACGGCTCGGCCGACGTCGTCGTCACCATGAAAGTGACGCCTACCGACAAGGTCGTGACCTTCCCGAAGGTCGGCACCCAGCTCGCCATGCCGTTCGATTATAATAAGGTGAAATATTTCGGCAAAGACACCGAAAACTACCCCGACAGAAACGCGTCGGGCAGGGTGGGAGTGTACTCGCGTTCCGCCTCAAGCTTCTACGAGATGCATGAGGAGCCTCAAGAAAGCGGCAACCGCACAGAAGTGCGCTGGGCTGCCATCACCAACGCCTTCGGCGACGGTCTTTTCGTGAGCGGTAAGGAACATCTCAACTTCAGCATTTACTGCTATTCCGACGCCGACATCACCAAGGCGGAGAGGATAAATCAGATCTTGCCGTCGGGGTTCTGGACCGTCAACATCGACTGCCGTCAGGCACCTCTCGGAACTGCTACCTGCGGTCCTGGCGCCCTGGATAAGTACTTGATTAAGAACGACAAATACGAATACACCTTCCGTCTGCGCCCGTTCAAGCGAAACGAGACAACCCCCGAAGAACTCTACTGTCAAGACGTCTTTTAACTATAAACTTATAATCTTATAATCTTCTTAACTTATAAACTTATAAACTTATAAACTTATAAACTATGTTTAAAGGTCATCCAAAAGGTCTCTACGCCCTCGCTTTAGCCAACACCGGCGAGCGTTTCGGCTATTACACCATGCTTGCAATCTTCGTATTGTTCCTGCAGGCAAAATTCGGTCTCTCCGCACAGACAGCGGGACAGTTTTACGGCATCTTCCTCGCCGCAGTCTATTTCATGCCTATCATCGGCGGCTACATCGCCGATAAGTTCTGGGGCTTCGGAAAGACTGTCGTCACCGGTATCCTGGTGATGTTTGCGGGCTATCTGCTGCTGTTTACGCAGAAAGACGCCACTGGTAGCATGGCGTTCACTATGATGATCATCGCCTTGCTATGTATCGCCATAGGCACAGGCTTGTTTAAAGGCAACCTGCAGGTGATGGTTGGAAACCTCTACGATGACGCTAAATATGCCGCAAAACGCGACGGTGGCTTCAGCCTGTTCTACATGGCCATCAATATCGGCTCGATGTTCGCTCCGACCACCGCTACGGCTGTCACCAACATGTTTTTAGGCAAAAACGGACTCACTTACGACGCCAACATACCGTCGCTGGCCCATCAGTTCCTCGATGGCACCATCACCGCCGACGGGATGACGCGACTGCAGACCCTCGCTGAGGCTCAGAGCAGCTTCGGTGGCGACATGACAGCCTTCTGTCATAACTATATCGACTCATTATCAGTGGCTTACAGCTACGGCTTCGGCGTGGCGTGTATCTCGTTGATTCTTTCAATAGCCATCTATTTCGGCTTCCGTAAGTCGTTTAAGCACGTCGACGTGCGCAAAGGCGAGAAGTCGGCAAAAGAAGAGAAGGTGGTTGAACTCACTCCGAAACAGACGAGAGAGCGCGTCGTGGCCTTGTGCTTGGTCTTCGCCGTCGTGATCTTCTTCTGGATGGCGTTCCAGCAGGCCGGACTGACGCTCACGTATTTCGCCCGCGACTACACCGCCTCGGTGGCGACAGGCTGGACGCGCATCGGCTTCGATGTGTTCACCCTCGCCATGATAGCCGTCGGCGTCTACGCCCTGTTCGGAATCTTCCAGAGCGACACCGTGCGCGGCCGCAGCCTGTCGGCATTGCTGCTCGCAGCATGCGTCGCGGGCGTGTGGTATAAAGCAGCCCACGTCGACAAACTGGTAGTCCTCCTGCCTCAGATATTCCAGCACTTCAACCCGTTCTTCGTGGTAGCCCTCACACCGGTGTCAATGGCTATCTTCGGCGCCTTAGCCAAGAAAGGCAAGGAGCCCTCGGCTCCACGTAAGATCGCCCTCGGCATGGTAGTCGCCGCCCTCGGATACTGCGTCCTCGCAGCGGCTTCTATCGGACTCCCTTCACCCAAAGAACTGGCTTCCACTGGAGGCGTGAGCCACATTCTGGTGTCACCAAACTGGCTGATCTCGACTTATCTGGTGCTCACCTTCGGCGAACTGCTGCTCAGCCCTATGGGAATATCATTCGTCAGCAAAGTGGCCCCTCCAAAGCTCAAAGGACTCATGATGGGCCTCTGGTTCGGCGCCACAGCAATAGGAAACTACCTCACATCAGTGATTAGCTCCATCTGGAATACCGGATTGTCGTTGGTGATGATCTGGGGAGTGCTGATTATCCTTTGCCTGGTGTCGGCAATATTCATGTTCGCAATGATGAAACGACTCGATAACGCTACGGCGGAATGTTAAATAAAAAAAGGGACGTTACACGAAACGTCCCCAACGATTAACAAAAAACTAATAAACTATTCAATTCTGCGCCGTGTTATCGCATATCATCATGCCTGCTTTGATTTTCACGATGCAAAAATATAGCAAAAAATCATAGAACGTTTTATTCTGCGTGTAAAACGTTTTATTCTGCGTGTAAAAAATTTTATTTTACGTGTAAAATTTTATTTTGCGTGTATTTTTCCGATGTATTCTTTAGGAGAGACATTCATCAAACGCTTGAATACTTGCGAGAACGCACTGCCCGAAAGGAAGCCCGAAGCAAGCGCCACCTGCTCGAGCTTAATCGTCGGATCTTCCTGTAAAAGCTGGCAAGCATGCTCAATGCGTAGCGTGTTGATGAGCTTGTAAAACGACTGATATTCGCTTCTTGCGATGACTTCACTTAGGTAATTTTTGTTGATAAGCATGATATCGGTGAGGTCGTTCATCGTAAAATGCTCTTCAAGATATAATTTTTTATTTCGAATGGTCTCAACCAACTTTTTCTCGGTCTCCTGACAGTATTTATCCGACAGGCGATACTTCGTCGAACTCTCGGCATTATTGCCTATATCTTTTTTCTTCAACTCTCTTGGCAGTTTCTTGGCATTGCGGTGCGGATTCAACGAAACGATGGCAAACCATACGTTGATAATGATAAAAACGATGTCGCGCACCATCTTTGCCCAATAGCTGTTCAAAAGGAATGTGGCGATAAGCAGCATGCACACGATAAACGGCAGCCATTTGATACTTTTCGCAAACTTGATCGGGAAGTCGTCGGCACTCGAGAACTCATCCTCGTCAATCTCACGAATCTCCTTCACCAGTCTGAGTCTGCATCTGTCGAGCTGTACGATGTAGCCCAATGCCACGAGCAAAACCACAATTGTCATAATGGTTTTGTAGGTAGGCGTAAACTTGATGACTCCCAAAACCGGCAGCATCAGCGCAATCCAGCAGATAATCACCGGATGCTGCAGCTGCAGCAGTCGCGGCGCCGTATAAAAGTCGAGGAAGAAATAACCTTTGATGAGAACTATCAAGTACGAGGTGATGAACAGAAGAGCCGATGCGTTGACCAAAAACAACACCTCGGGCCTTCCCATGAAGAAGATGAATGGCAACTCCACGACCTGCATCATAAACAGATTGGCAAGCGAATAACGGGCAGGGTAGAGCTGTCCGAACACCTCTTTGTACGCCGCAGGCACGTAAAAAACCTTCAAAGCCCACCCGTAGAGAGCTACCACGACGTAGGTCAGGTTTACCGAAAACATCAATAAATACAGTCGATCGTATGCCATTATGCGTATTTGCTAATCGTTATTTTTTTACGGCTGCAAAGATACGAAAAAATTTTAATAAAAACAAAAATATTTTTACTATTTGCCGATGCAAAATCTTGAAAAGATGGAACTTAGCACTTCGCCAGTCGTGACTTCACCGGTGATGCTGCCTATGTGATACAAGGCCTGACGCAGATCTTGCGCCAACAAATCGGCCGAGAGCTTGTCATCCAGGCCTTTCTTCACCTGTTCGAGACTCTCCCTGGCATGCGTCAACGCCTCGAAATGCCTTATATTAGTGACTAATACGGTGTTTCCGTCAATCTTTGGCGCGTCGGTGTGACGACTGATGTTGCTCTTCAAACTCTCGACATCCTCAGGGTCTTTCGCCGACATATACGAGAAGGTCGTCAAGCTGCGGATGTTATACAAATCCATGCCGGTGATGCTGTAACAGTATTCGTCGGTCATGTAACCGCCATTCTTTTCAATGTTTTTCTCAAATGTCGACTTCACACTTGCCTCAAAATCGTCATTTAAGGTGAACATGTTGCCTGCATCCATCAAATCGCTCTTGTTTATCACCATTATCAGCTTCTGTTTCAACACGTTGACGCGATTTACTATGTCTTTCGCCGCCTTAACAATCTCGCTCACTTTCTTCGTGCCGTCGAGCATTCCTATCACGATGTCGGCTTCCGAAATCTTCTTGAAAGTGCGCTCAATGCCAATCTTTTCAATAGTTTCGGACGTCTCACGAATACCTGCAGTATCAATGAACCTATACGTCAGGCCGTCGATGGTAAACGTCTCCTCGATGGTGTCGCGGGTGGTGCCTTCAATGTCGCTCACAATGGCTCTGTCTTCGCCTAAAATGGCGTTCAAAAGCGTGCTTTTGCCAGTGTTTGTCTCGCCGACGATAGCCACAGGAATTCCGTTCTTTATGGCGTTACCCATTCTGAATGAATCGGTTAGCTTGCCGATATGCTTCAACGCTGCATTCAAAATCTCGTTGAGCTTTGTCCTGTCGGCAAACTCCACGTCTTCCTCCGAAAAGTCGAGTTCAAGCTCCAGAAGTGAGGTCAGTTCGACGAGTTTTGCCCTCAAGTCACGCAGCTCGTTCGAGAATCCGCCTTTCAGCTGATTCACCGCAATCCTGTGCTCGGCTGCATTCTGCGACGCTATGAGGTCGGCCACCGCCTCGGCCTGCGCCAAATCGAGCTTCCCGTTGATGAAGGCACGCTTCGAGAACTCGCCCGGCTGTGCCAGCCTGCAGCCTCGCACACAAAGGAGCTCCAATATCTTCTGTTGCACAAATTGCGAGCCGTGACAGCTTATCTCGACGCAGTCTTCGCCAGTGTAGGAGTGAGGCGCCTTGAAAACCGTCATCAACACGTCGTCGACCATCGGCTTATCGTCAGGAACGGTGTCGATAATCTCGCCATAGTATGCCTTGTATGGTTCTATGTCGTTCATTTCCAGCTTCTTACCATTCTTTCTGAAGATCAACAAGGCCGTGCTTATGCTGTCGGCTCCCGAAATCCTGATAATCGAGATGGCTCCAGCACCCGCCGCTGTCGCTATCGCGCAAATTGTGTCGTATTTACTCATCTTAATCAATATCCATGTTTAAAAACTGTTCTACCTGTCCGGCTTTGATGCGTTTGGCAATGATAACCTTCTTAGGATCAAGGAGATATATCATCGGAGTGTTCTGCACATCGAACTTCGAAAGTATGTTGTCGGTCATTCCCGAACTGATTTCCACAGGGAAAATCACCATCTCAGGGTGACGAGTGCGTATATCTTCCAAGATACGGCCTTCCTGAGCGCATTTCTCGCAGGTCTTGTCGTAAAACACCACAGCCACATAACTGGCGTCGATGGAGTGGAGGTTGCCCAACTCAGGGAACTTAGCGCCAATCTTCAGGTTTTCAAGGTGCTTAGCCCTGTCGGCCATAGCCTTCAGCATGCTCTCCGACACGCCTTCAAGCTTCAGTTTCACGAAGTAATCGTTGACGAGATGGATGTAAACATCGTCCAGATTCATGTATTTCGGAGCGTAATACATCCTGTAGAAATACCAAAGCAGATAATCGCGCACCTCGGTGCAACTGCCGGCCTTAGCGATGATGTTGTCGATAGCCTCGTTAATAACTATCGCATCCGGACTCATAGCCTCGAAATAGGCGTCTAACTTATTGTCTATCATCGGATAAGTCAACACTCTCGGGTCGTCAAACGGGAATTCATCCCAGTAATTGTGCAACTGATGACTCTTCACCGAATTGATTACCGTATTAATAAATGCGCCGCTTTTCTTGACCTTCATCGATTCTTCGTAGCTCGCGAGGTCTTTACGCAATGAGTCGGCTTTCTTCCAATTCTCGGGATGATAGCCTTCTTCACTCTCCAAAACCTTGATATTTGCTTCGGTTTCCCGAATCTTTGCCATCAACTTGTAATAAATCTTTGTCTCCTTCGCGCAGCCTTTCACCTTCACTGTGCTCCAATCCTCCAAATCGCTGACTTTTACCGAAAACTTCTGCTTTTTAGCCACTAAAACCTCAATCAGAGGGATGTTTTTGCTCGTCGTCAGAAGGTAAATGCCTTCCGGCAACTTTGTTTTCTGCTTGAAGCGAATCACATCGTTCTTAATCGTCAAAGTGTCAATCACCAGAGCTTTCGATCCGCGATATTTGCAAAAATAATAAGTGTCATCTTGTTGATTATCAATGCTTATCTTAATATCAACTTGCGACAAACCGATTAACGGAAACAATAAAGAAATTAAAACAAAAAACTTTTTCATAACAATAATTTTAAAAACCGTCATTTCGAGCCAAGGCTTATAAATCTTCCATCCGATAAGGCTTTTTACGAAAATGACGAGTGCAAAAATACATTTTTTTTCTGTCATTTCAAAATATTTTGTAATTTTGTAGTCGTCAATAACAATTAAAAACTAAATAATATGAGACCTTTATCGATTATAAAAGTCCCTGTGCTATTTTTGTTATTCATTGAGTATCAAATAGTTACATCTTTTGACGCTTACGCTCAGAAGAGAGAAGAGCTGCGTGTGGCATTCTGGAATTTCGAAAATTTCTTCGATCCCTTCGTCGACTCCACGCGGGTGTACAACGAATTTACCGAAAACGGCGGTCAACACTGGACAAAACAGCGTTTCTACCGTAAGCGTAACAACATGTTTAAAGCCATCCTCGCCATCTCGGAGAATGAACCTCTGGCAGTGCTGGGAATTGCTGAGATTGAGAACCAGTACGTGCTAAATGCGCTGTTTAACCAGACGCCGCTCAAAAATCACAACTATCGTATCGTGCACTACGAGGGCGACGACAAACGCGGCATCGACGTGGCGATGGTTTATTGCATCGACAAGCTGCAACTCATTTATACTGAGCCTATTAAGGTAAGAAATCCGAAGAACAAAGGCTATCGCACGCGCGACATTCTCTATGTTAAACTTTACGACAGGCGAGGCGACACCATCCATGTGTTTGTCAATCACTGGCCGTCGCGCTACGGTGGTGAACGGGAGACCATAAAAATGCGTGCTCTAGCTGCTAACACGTTGAGACACAAGGTCGATTCGCTAGTCGCATTGCCTCAAACCATCCCTAAAATCATCATCATGGGCGATTTCAACGACACTCCCGAAGACCCCAGCATAAAAGATGTGCTGTGTAAAGATGATGTGCTGGTTAATCTGTTTACCGATGGCAAGAAACTAGGCTTCGAAGGCACTCTCAAACATGAGTACAACTGGCAAATCTTCGATCAGATTATTGTCAGTAAGCCGTTGATTAACAATAATAAAGGACTGATTTATAAACCTAACAGCGCCACAATATTCCATGGCGATTTTCTCTTCGAAAAAGATGAGTCGTTTGGAGGTGTTAAGCTGTTTAGGACCTATGTCGGACCAAAATATTTCGGCGGTTATGCCGATCATCTGCCGGTGTATATCGACTTGATATTCAAGTGATTACAGCCTGTTGCAGATGTTCTTGAAGTCGCATATCTTGCACGGATCAGTACCTTCGCATTGAGCAAATGGGATGTCTTTGTTGAACATCTCTGAAAGCAATTCGTTGAAATATCTGTTGCAACAGCCTTCAAAATCGGCATTTAGCTCGTGCTTTTCGTCTATATCCAGGTCGAAAATGCCGTGACTCAGCTTCAAGAAACCAACTATCCCGGGCTTGACCTGCTCCGGTGAGACTCCCTTGTTTTCCTGGAGGTACAGATATTTGTACAACAGCAGCTGTATCGATTTGTCTTCCATCGAAGTGATGGAGGTGTCGTCAGCAGTGATTTTCAAGTCATCGTCGGCCACTTTGCCGGTTTTGTAGTCGATGACACGTATGTCGCCGTTCACTTTGTCGATACGGTCGGCATAGCCGTGCATCAGCACTTCGTGGCCTTGAATATCAAAGGTTTTCTTGAGTTCTGTCTCAACAGAAATGATTGAGAGTTTGTTGCCTGCTGCCAGGAATTTTCTCTCGTTTTTGATGAATCCGTCGAGCATGCTCTTGATGATTGTCTCGCTCAGATAATTGAAGCCGCTGTCGGGCAGACCGTCGGCAAAGTTCTTCTCTTTCAATGCTTTACGGTAACATTCATCGAAATGTTTCTTATACATCTCATCGAAAAGATCCAGCGTAATCTCCTCGTTTTTAAACTTTTCGTAGAAAAACTGCAGTGTGGCGTGCACAATGTCGCCCATCTTGTTAGCCTGAATCTCCTCGTCGGGCGTCTCATCATTGATACGTTCAACGTCTGCCCAGTAAAACTTGAGCGGACAGTTAGTGTAATGACTGATAACCGTAGGGGAGAGCCTGGTGATTTTTTTCAGCATCTCGTCGGTCTTGGCAATGCTGATGTTTTCACGTTTCTCATTGATTGATGGCGACTTATACTGCCAATGTTCAAGCGTGACATTAGGGTTGTCTTTGGCATATTCGTATTCGAGTTGCATGATGAAACGACTCGGCTCGCCCATGCCAGGATCGGCTAGATTGTTGTAATAAAGGTTGATCTTGCCGGCGTTCTGCAGCAAACGGTAGAAATGGTACGCGTAAACGGCCTGCTGCTGACTGTAGGTCGGCATGTCGTAATCCTTTCGTAAGTCATACGGTATCAAGCTGTTATTGCTTTTATTCTGTGGCAAAATACCCTCGTTGACACTCAAAAAATGTATCTCGTCGAAGTCGAGGTTACGCGTCTCAAGCAGTCCCATAATCTGCAAGCCGTCGGTGACGCTTTTTTCATAGTTTATCGTCATTTGCCCCGCAACTTGGGTGTAAAGCGCTTGTAAATCAACGACTTGCATCTCGTTGGCGTATTTATTATGCAACAACTCGATTCTATTTATTATCCTTCCAGCAACACTAATCTGATTTTTGACGAAATTATTGTCTTTATTCAGCAATCCAGCAGAAAGACTCAAAATCTTGGTCATGGTGTCGACACATTCTTGAGTATCTTTCCATTTTTTCGTCGTAAGATTAAGAAACTCAAAGAGTTGCTTATTGTCTTTAAATGTTTCCAAATCCGATTTCTTGAAATAATAAACCATTCCTTTCGCTTTCTCCATTAGCCATGAATTCAGTTTATTATATGCTAAACCATTGAAAATCAATTTAATAAAATCGGAATTACAGAAACGCAGGAATGTCCAGAGATAGTTCCTGTTTTCGTCGGAAGTAAGCGTCTGTTGGTACCTGAAAAGCTGCTCAACAAAGTGATACACAATGGTTTTGTTGAATGGATAGCCCATCGTCACCCTGATGTCGCCGCACGATTCGGGAATCGAATTCAAAACCGGTATCAAAAGTGCCTCATCAGCCAGGACGATGACGCTTTTCTTATCTTTTTTATCATCCTTGTCCTTTGATAGGGCAAGTTGCAAAGCGCTAGTCTGCACAGCATTTCCCGTCACACTGACGATGTTGATGTGCTTTTTCTGTGTTTTATAACTGTCGCCTATGAAATTTTTCTCGAAATTAGGATGTTTCTTGAAGAATTTTCTTGCAAAAAGACCGGCTTCCTGTTTCTCATCTTCAAAATAATATTTATCTAAGTCCCAGAGTATCACTGCGTTACCATTCTCAACCATGCGCACCATGATGTTCTCTTCGGTCTTCGTCAATGCGTTGAAACCGGCGAAAATGATTTTCCTTCCGAGTGTACATTTCTGCAATGTGGCATCGTCAAACGAGGCTATCTTCTTGGTTATCAAGCCATAATAACCCTGACCGTTCTTCTCGAGAGTGTTGCGCAGGTTATTGTAATAGGTGATAAGCGACTCGAAAAACTTCAGATAGTTGGATTCCACGCCGTTTTCGAGGCTGAGATTCCATTCTTCAATCTCTTTGGCGTCCTTCAGATGCGCGAAAAGCTTGGCCGCATCAACGTTGTACTGGTCAATCTCGTCGAAATCCTTTGCCATCTGGGCAGCATAGGGGAAGAACTCGTGGTTCATCTTGATAATCTCGAATATAACTTCAATATTATCAATGAGTTGCAAGCCGCTCCATTCTTCCATGGCCTGCTGGATCGAGAGTATCTGCGGCACCCAGAAGTTGGTGGTTATGGTCTTCGCTAGCTCGTTTCTCAGCTGCAGAGCCGCACGTTTGTTGGGGAAAACAATGGTGATGTTCTCCTTCGTCAAATCGTAATGCTCTGTGATATAATCACTTATCTTCTTGATGAAAGCCATAACTCAGCGTTTTTCAGTTGTTCCTGTGTGCCCAAATCGAACCAGTAGTCGGTATGTATCAATTTTGATGTAACTTTATGATTTTCAGCTATTTGCTTATAAAGTTCAAATACGTAGCAAGGTTTTACTTCGAAATCTTTGAAATATTTCGGTTTGAAAAGATGTATTCCGCTGAACGACAATAACTTACACTTATTCGGAATTGCTCCGTTGCCGTCGTAGTCTTTGGTCTCGCTGTTGAAACGCCCAAGGAAGTTGTCCTGTTCGTCAAACACCAGCTTGCGCTTGCTGTTACGTTCCTGAGTGAGCAGCCATGCGGCATCGTCGCTCTTCAGGAAATCGTCGTAAAAGCCTTTAATATCAACGTTTGTCAGCACGTCGACGTTATGAACGAGCACTGCATCGCTCTGTGCAAAGTAGGGCAGAGCCTGCAAAATAGCGCCCCCGGTATCCATAAGGAGTGGCCTCTCATCAGAAACTTCTATCTCAACATTCGGAACGTCATTTCGATTCAAAAATTCAACAATCTGCTCCCCAAAATGATGAATATTGATTACAATATGATTGAATCCTTGCTTTGTCAATACTTCAAGTAATACTTTAAGTAAAGGCACTTTATTGATTGATACTAAAGCCTTTGGCGTGTTGGCTGTCAGCTCTTTCAATCGGGTGCCCAGTCCAGCTGCAAGGATAAATGCCGTTCTTCTATTTTGCTTCATAAACGTGTGAGATATGTTGTGCCTGATGGTTGATTTCGACCCTCACCATCGGGTAGTTTTCGTGAATCAGTTCGCCAATGGTCTGAGCGAAAAACACCGACCTATGCTGTCCGCCAGTGCATCCGAAGTTGATCTGCAGGTTCTTGAAACCGCGCTCGAGATAGTTGTCAATCGATTGATACACAAGCATTTGAACGTTTTGTAAGAAGTAATGCACATCGGGCTTGTCGTTTAAAAAGTCCTTCACCTCAGCGTCCTCGCCATTCATCTTCTTAAACTCGACATAACGTCCCGGGTTAGGCAAGGCACGGCAATCGAAAACATAACCACCGCCGTTGCCGCTCTTGTCGTAAGGCACGCCGCCGTTTTTATACGAAAAACTGTTAACTGTAATCGTAAGTACTTCAGGCTCAATGCTTTCGTATTTTTGTAATACAATTGATAGCTGTTGTAATACACCTTGCAACTCAGGCAACTCGAACGGCAAAGCCCATTTTTCGTTCACCTTCATCAACTCGCGGATGGCATACGGGATGCTCTGCATAAAGTGTAACTTCTTCTGTATCAAACCTCTAAACCCATACGCCCCAAGCACCTGCAAAAGTCGCAACAACACGAATGCCGGGAAATATTGATCAAATGAATCTGTTTTTGGTAACTTATATTTGTAATAATCAATCAGTTGCGTCCGAAGCTCTTCCGGCATCCTTGCCTTCACCTGATATAGCAACGATACCACGTCATATTGCAAAGGACCTTTTCTACCACCTTGATAATCAATGAAATATGGCTCGCCATCGACAATCATGATATTCCTTGATTGGAAATCCCTGTACATGAAGAAATCCGACGGAGCCTCCAGGATGTATTTCGCAAGTCGTTGAAAATCACCGTCTAAGCGCGTCTCGTTGAACGAAATCTCTTCCTGTTCCTTCAAAAAACAGTATTTGAAATAATTCAAGTCCTCCATAATCGACATCTCGTCGAAAGCAGGAGTAGGGAACGCTTTCGAATAATCGAGTCCCTGATGTCCAACAGTCTGAAAATCAACGAGTTTGTCGAGCGATTTTTTATACAAACATATAGTCTCATCGTCAAATTTGCCTTCTTCAAGACATTTTTCTACATGCTTGAAAAGGGTGTCATCGCCTAAATCGGTCTGCACATAGACATCTTTGCCTGAAGAGACGGCTAAAATCTCCGGAACGGGGAGTCCGCATTCATGAAAATGCTTGGAAAAACTGAAGAAAGCATCGTTTTCCTCGATGTTGATATTGTAAGCGCCAATCAAATAACGCCTATCGGTCTTCACACGAAAATAAAGCCTCGACGAACCCGAACTGGGCATCGCCACGATCTCCAAAACCTTTTCTCCTAGATTTTCAATGAGTTCCGCAATCGTTTTCTTAATCTCTTCCGAAGTCAGCATAACAGAAATTTTAGCTTACAAACTTACAAAATTTTTTTCAAATAATGTATCTTCTCGAGAAATTTATTATCTTTGCAGCGAGATTTATACTCCTATATCGTGTTTTGCGAAAGCGAAATTCTGATAACGACTTAATTAAATTATTGATTATCAAACATTTATCTAAAGATGAACGCTACCGAACTCAAGACTATTGAGAAACTCAACCAGCCGACAATTTTGCCGGGTGCTGTAAAAATCAATGTGAAAATTGATGTGAATGAAGAAGAAGTGAAGCTTCCTGAAGCTCCAAAAGCTGAGAAAAAAGCTGAAAAAGTGGAAAAGAAAGCAGAGAAGAAGACTGTGAAGAAAGCCACCAAGAAGGAGGAGAAAAAGGACGAAGTCATCTCTCAAAACGAGGAGATTTCGCAGGAAGCAGAGCTCGATTTGAACAACGACAACGAAAACGAGGAAGAAGAGGAATCGGAATTCGATTTCTCGGGCTTGAACAAGCTTCAACTCGTTGAACTTCTTGAGGAGACAGTCCGGGAACAGGACATCGCCAAGATCAAGGACAAAGTCGTTGCTATCAAGTCTAACTTCTTGAGACTCAATAAGGAAGACCGTGACCGTGAGATGGAACAGTTTATCCTCGACGGTGGCGACAAGGACAGCTACGAGCATACCGACGACCCGCTCGAGGTGCGTTTCAAAGCAGCCTTCGACATCTACAAGGTAAATAAGGACAAATACAAAGAGGAACTCGAGCGCCAGAAGAACGATAACCTCAAGCAAAAGCTAGGAATCATTGAGGAACTCAAGACTTTGATCTTCTCGGAAGAGACTCTGAAGAAGACCTACGACGACTTCCGCGACCTGCAGGAGAGATGGAAAGCCATCGGTCAGGTGCCGGCCAACGAGGTGTCGAACATCTGGAACACTTATCATTTCCTAATTGAGAAATTCTACGATAAGGTAAAGATTAACAGAGAGTTACGTGACCTTGACCTCAAGAAGAACCTCGAGGCTAAGATTGAGCTCTGCGAGAAAGCCGAGCTGCTGCTTCTCGAGAAATCACTGACGAAAGCGTTCAAACTCCTCCAGAAATATCACGACGAGTGGAAAGAGATCGGTCCGGTGCCGCAGGAGAAGAAAGACGAGATCTGGGATCGCTTCAAGAGCGCTACCGACAAGGTAAACCAGATCCGCCGCGAGCATTACGCCAAGCTCGAGGAAGAACAGAAAGCCAACTACGAGGCTAAGGAAGCCATCTGCGTTAAGATGGAAGAGATTGTAAATGAGCCTGTTAACAGCATCAACGCATATCAGAAGAAGTCGAACGACGTCAATGAGCTGTTTAAGGTTTGGAAAGGCATCGGCCCGGTCGCCAAGAAACAGAGCGAAGAGATTTGGAACCGCTTCAAAGGCGCCATGAACACCTTCTTCGACGCTAAGAAAGAGTTCTTCAACAAACTCAAGGTGCAGCAGATGGAAAACTACAACAAGAAGCTGCAAATCTGCGTAGAAGTTGAGAATCTCGTCGATTCAACCGAGTGGAAGAAGACCACGGATCGCATCAAGAAACTCCAGGAAGAGTGGAAGACCATAGGTCCGGTCCCGAAGCGCCACAGCGACAAGATCTGGAAGCGTTTCCGCAGCGCCTGCGACGCCTTCTTCGGCAACAAATCGTCGCATTTCTCAGGAATTAAAGGCGAAGAGGACGCCAACCTCAAGGCAAAACAGGAACTCATCGAGCGCATCAAGGCCTTCGAGATGAAGAAGGACCGCAACGAGAATATGGAGGCAATCCGCGCATTCCAGAGAGAATGGATGGCCATCGGTCACGTGCCGATGAAGGTCAAAGATGCTATCCAGAACGAATACCGCAGCCTCATCGACGGCCTGTTCGACAAGATGCGTGCCAACGATAACGAGTTGACAGCCAGCGAGTACCGCACCATGATTTCGGGTCTGAAAGAAGATCCTGATTCACGCGACAAGGTCCGCAGAGAGCGCATGAACCTGCAGGGCAAGATCCAGAAGCTGCGCGACGAGATCATCACTCTCGAAAACAACATCGGATTCTTCGCCAACAGCAAGCAGTCGGAGCTTCTCAAGGCTGAATACGAGAAGAAGATCGCCAAGTTGAAGAACGACGTGAAGGTCCTCGAGGCAAAGATCAAAATTCTCAATGAACAATAATAAACATTGAATAATCCGTAGGGACGCGGCGCGCCACGTCCCTATGATTTTTTATGAATTCAAATACCTTCGGAACGGCTTTTTGTTTGACGACCTTCGGTGAATCCCATGGTCCTGCCATTGGTGGTGTTATTGATGGTTGTCCTGCTGGTATTCTTCTAGATAAATCATTGATTGAAAATGAGTTATCACGCAGAAAGCCGGGACAAAATGCCGCCATGTCGGCCAGAAAAGAACCCGACGAGGTTGAGTTTTTGTCGGGTTTGTTTGAAGATAAGACCACAGGTGCTCCGATAGCATTTATTATCCGTAACAAAGACGCGAAAACGTCTGATTATGAGAATCTTAAGGATGTTTTCCGTCCGTCGCATGCCGATTTCACTTATCAGGAGAAATATAGCATAAGAGACTATGCCGGTGGAGGTCGAGGCTCGGCCAGGACGCTGTTGCCTTGCGTGGTGGCAGGCGCTGTCGCCAAGCAAATACTGGCATCGCAAGGCATAGAAGTGCTTTCTGATGTCGTTCAGATAGGCGAGGAGAGCAGCGAAAGCTTTACAAACGACGAGATAGAACGCATTTTAAGCCGTTTTAGAGAAGAAAAGGATACGGTGGGGTGCACAATTCAAGGAATCATCAAAAATGCCCCTGTAGGCCTCGGAGAGCCCGCTTTCATGAAGTTTAATGCCGTTCTTGCTCATGCGATGATGACTATCAACGCTGCCAAGGGCTTTGAGATAGGCGAGGGACTGCACGCCGCCCGGATGCGGGGCAGTGACTGTAACGATGCTTTCATCAATGACGGCGGGAAGATTCGCACGCTCACCAATCACTCGGGCGGCGTGCAAGGCGGCATCACAAATGGTGAAGATATCGTTTTCAGAGTCGCTTTCAAGCCGATTCCGTCGCTGATGCAGTCGCAGCAAACCGTTGACATTCAAGGTAATACGACGACGTTGGAGATTCAAGGCAGGCACGATGTTTGCGCCGTTCCACGAGTGGTTCCGATAGTGGAGGCGATGGCCGCGATGGTCACCCTCGACTTCATTTTGTTAAAAAAATGTAACAAAATATAGCACAATATTAAAAAATTGTGTATTTTTGCAGCGTAAAACTTCAGGGCAAGGTGTAAATCCTTACCGGCGGTTACAGTCCGCGACTTCCCTTCGGGGAACTGATTCGGTGAAATTCCGAAACCGACGGTTAAAGTCCGGATGAGAGAAGTTTTCATATTGAATAGTTATAAATTTTTAAAAGCCCTGATGTTTTATTAGGGCTTTTTTATTATGTCATATTGTGAAAAAGACATCGAGTTAATGCGGCGCGCCATTGAGCTTGCCAAGAAGGGCGGAGGATACGTCCATCCTAATCCTCTGGTGGGCTGCGTGGTGGTCAGAGACGGCGAGATCATCGCCGAAGGCTACCATGAAAAATACGGTGAATTTCATGCCGAACGCAACGCTCTAACACGCTGTAAGTCAGAAACTAAAGGCGCTTCACTTTATGTAACACTTGAACCTTGCTGCCACTACGGCAAGACGCCTCCCTGCACCGAGATCATCATCGAAAAAGGTATCAGAAAAGTCTACGTCGGCATCCTCGACCCGAATCCGCTTGTGGCCGGAAAAGGCGTGAAGATGCTGCAAGACGCCGGCATCGAAGTCGAAGTCGGTCTCTGCGCTGATGAGATCCGTGAGTTGAATAAGGTTTTCCTGAAATACATCACCACAAAGCGGCCTTACGTAATCATGAAGACTGCCATGACCCTTGACGGGAAAATTGCAACATTTACTGGCGATTCGAAGTGGGTGACCAACGAAGAATCGCGCAAACTGGTCCATCAGTTACGCAGCGAGATGGCTGGCGTCATCGTTGGAATTGGCACCGTCCTCGCCGACGACCCGATGCTGACCTGCAGATTAGAGGGCGAACACCACCAGCCAGCACGCATTGTGGTTGATAGTAATTTACGCATCCCTATTGATAGTCAATTGGTTGCATCTGCGAAACAGTATAAAACTATCATCGTAACCACTGTCATTCCGAGCGCCGAAGGCGCGAGGAACCTCCTAAACGCTGGGTGTGAACTACTCCAATGCGACTCTCTTAACGGTCACGTCGACATCAATGATCTAATGAATAAATTAGGTTCCCTCGGCATCGACTCATTATTATTGGAGGGCGGCGGCACCCTGAACGCCGCATTCCTCGAATCTGGTTGCGTTGACGAAGTTTGGGCCTTCATCGCACCGAAAATTATCGGAGGTGCCGCCGCCCAGACAGCGGTATCGGGCAAGGGAATAGAAAAAATGAGCGACGCGATTCAACTGCAAGACATTGATATTCAAAATATTAACGGCGATATTTTAATAAAAGGAAAGATATGTTCACGGGAATAATTGAAGAAATCGGAAAGGTGAAAGCTATAGTCAGCCATGCTAACAGCATCAGGCTGACCATCGAAGTGCATAAGATTCTTGACGACATCCATATCGGCGACAGCATCTGCACCAACGGTGTCTGCCTCACGGTCACTACATTCGACGACAGCTCGTATACCGCCGACGTGATGCCCGAAACGATGAATCGCACTAACTTCAAAGACCTGAGAATCAACGACTTAGTGAATTGTGAACGTGCCATGCCTGCCAACGGTCGATTCGGCGGACATATAGTCTCGGGACATATCGACGGCACAGGCGTCATCTCCAAAATGACCTGCGACGACAAGGCCATCCGCATGAAAATCGAGACCCGACCTGAGATTTTGCGTTACATCGTCGAAAAAGGATCCATAACCATCGACGGTATCTCATTGACAGTCACAGATGTAAGCAGCTTTGACTTCAGCGTTTCGATAATCCAGCACACTCAGGACGAGACGACGCTCACTAAGAAAAAGATTGGCGATACCGTGAATCTTGAGAACGACATCGTTGGAAAATATATCGAGAAATTTGTGGGCAACATCACCGCCCAACATGATGAGAAACTACTTAACTTATTGAAAGACAATAATTTTTAATAATGAACAAAGATTTTAACACTATTGAGGAAGCTTTAGACGACCTTCGCGCCGGAAAGATGATCATCGTGGTCGACGACCCTGACCGCGAAAACGAGGGCGATTTGATTTGCGCAGCCGAGTTTGCGAGCGTCGAAAACGTGAATTTTATGGCCTCATACGGCAAAGGACTGATCTGTATGCCGATGAGCTCGGAGATATGCAAACGGTTGAGACTCAATCAGATGGTGCTCGAAAATACCGACAACCACTGCACTGCGTTCACCGTTTCCATCGATTATCGCGACACCACCACAGGAATCTCGGCAGTTGAACGTTCAATTACAGCCCGTAAGGTTGTTGAAGACGGCATCCGCGCTGAGGATTTCCGTCGTCCGGGACATATGTTTCCGCTCGAGGCCCGACAGGGTGGAGTGCTGAAACGTGGCGGCCACACTGAGGCTACCGTCGACTTGATGCGCCTCGCAGGACTGAAGGAATGCGGACTGTGCTGCGAGATAATGCGTGAAGACGGCACAATGATGCGCACGACTGAATTGGTGCAGTTTGCCAAGGCTAACAACCTGAAAATCACTTCGATAGCCGAGTTGATAAAATATCGCCGTAAGACTGAGGTCTTGGTTGAACGTGTTACAGAGGCCGAGCTGCCAACAAAATATGGCACTTTCAGAGCTATCGGCTACGTCGATAAGATCTCTGGCGAGCATCATGTGGCGTTGGTGAAAGGTGACCTCACAACCCCTGAACCTGTGCTTTGCCGCGTGCACTCTGAATGCCTGACCGGCGACGCCTTCGGTTCGATGCGTTGTGACTGTGGCGAGCAGCTTCAGGAGGCCATGCGCCGTATCGAGAAAAAGGGCAGGGGCGTGCTGCTTTATCTCCGTCAGGAAGGCCGTGGCATCGGCTTGATAAACAAGCTGAAAGCCTACACTTTGCAAGACAAAGGCATGGACACCGTCGAGGCTAACCTCGCACTCGGTTTCGCCGCCGACTTGCGCGACTACGGCACTGGCGCTGAAATCTTGGCCGACCTCGGAGCAAGAAAGATCATCGTGATGACTAATAACCCGATGAAAATCAGTGGCTTGGAAGGCTATGGCATCGAAATCGTCGGTCGTGAACCCATCGAGATGACCTGCAACGAAAAAGACGCATTTTATCTATACACAAAATACAAAAAAATGGGGCACATGCTGCATGTTAAGGATATACCAGTTAACAATACAGACGAAAAACTATGCAAAAAATAGCAGGCCTTGCGTCAAGCAGAAAAATAAGCCTGCGGCTTTTTGCATAGTTTGGAGTCATAGAATTTTAAATTTTGAATTTTAAATCTTTAAATTAAATAGACATGAACATTTTAGAAGGAAAACTCTTGGCTGAAGGTCAGAAAATCGCTATCGTGGCCGGCCGTTTCAACGAAATCATCACCAACAAGCTGTTGGGTGGCGCCATCGACGCTTTCAAACGTCACGGCGGTGAAGAGAAAAACATCGATATCGCTTGGGTTCCGGGCGCTTTCGAGATCCCGCTCGTAGCAAAGAAGATGGCTGCAAGTAAGAAATACGACGCTGTGGTATGCCTCGGCGCTGTTATCCGCGGTGCAACACCTCATTTCGACATGGTTGCCAACGAAGCCACTAAAGGCATCGCTCAAGTAGGCCTCCAGACCGAAGTGCCAGTGATCTTTGGCGTTCTCACCACCGACAGCATCGAACAGGCCGTCGAACGCGCTGGCTCAAAAGCTGGAAATAAGGGATATGATGCAGTGACTACTGCAATCGAAATGGTCAATTTGCTCAAGCAAATCTAAAACATTGGCCTTTGACTATTGGCTGTTGGCTTTTATAATATATCGCCAATGGCCAATATTTTTATTCATTGTCAAATTCCTCAATTTCCTTGACGATATTCTCAATTAACCTTTCCTTAAGGTCATAGAGGTCGTTGGAGATATCGCATTTGTAGTAATGCGGGTTGATGAGACGTTTTTCGGTGTCGTCGAGATGCGCCAGGTTGTCGAGATAATAGGCGCGTTTCTCCATGATCGGGATGTCTTCGAGAATCACCTTGCCGTCTTTCATCACCTGCGGCTGCAGAATGCGGTACTCATATTTTCCGGCAGGGAAGGTGGTTGACTTGAGATGGTCGGTCTCGTCGCGCAGAGTTATTTCCTCATGATTTTCAATGGCTTGCGCGAGTTTGTCGCCTCTCAAACAAGTCACATCCATCTTGAATTTGTTGTTTCTGATGATGCGGTATGTGATCTGGAATCCAGGATTTATCAGCTTGCTGCTTTCCTCCGAACGTTTCAACACCGGCATATCGTCGACTTGCACGAGTTTGTAAACGTTTCCAAAGCAAGGGTTATGTTTGCTTGTCGCGATGGCGTCGCCCACGCCGTAGCTGTCGACCATGCAACCTTGGCGCTCCAGTTCGGTGATGAGATATTCGTCTAAAGCATTGGTAGCGAATATCTTACAGTTTTTCAGACCAGCTGCATCCAGCATCTCACGTGCTTTGACCGAGAGGTAGGTGAGGTCGCCGCTGTCGAGACGAATGCCGTAGCCGAACTTGTACGAATCGTCGATTCCGTTGGCTTTAAATGCCTTGATGGCGTTTTTCACGCCGCATTTCAGGGTGTCGTATGTGTCGACGAGGAGTATCAGCACCTCGTTTTTATGAGTCTTGATATATCTGTCGAACGCTTCGTATTCGCCTTTCACCGTTGATCCGAACGAGGTCACGTAGCTGTGCGCCATCGTTCCTGATGCCGGGAATCCGAACTCCACTCCGGTGACGATGTTAGATGTGTTCTGGCATCCTCCTATCACAGCTGCTTTTCCGCCGTAGATGGCAGCCCACGGACCGTGAGCTCTGCGGCTTCCGAACTCGCTGATTGGCTTGGTGGTGCTGCGTGTCACACGTGACGCCTTGGTTGCCACCGCCATCTGATGGTTCATGATGCAAAGCATAGGAGTCTCAAGGACTTGCGCCTCGATGATAGGACCTTCGATGGTGATGATTGGCTCTTTCGGGAATGCTATCTCACCTTCGCGCATGGCGTAGATGTTGCCTGTGAACTTCATCTTGGCGAAATATTTGCGCACCTCGGCGTATTCTTCACCTGGAAGGAACTGTTCGAAGAAGCTTTCGTCAGCTTTTCCAAGGCCTTCCACCATTTTCAGCACCTCGCGCACGCCACTCACCACGGCCCAGTTGTTGGTATCCGGAGCCTTGCGGTAGAAGAGGTTGAAAACAGCACGTTTGTCCTTCATCCCATTGTCGTAGAACGACTTGCCCATCGTATACTGATACTTGTCGGAGCAATAAGAAGTGTTCAGTTCCATGATAATCGCTAAATTTTTGCAAAGTTATAACATTTTTTTTATATAAACCACGGATTACACGGATTTTCACGGATTTTTCTGTTCTACCTCTGTCATTTCGACCGACCAAAGGGAGTGGAGAAATCCTCAAATAACGTAAATAATTGAATGATTTCGTAAAACAAGGTTTTTTCGACAAGCTCGAAAAGACGATTTTGTTCTCGTCATTATTAATGTTAACATTATCAAAAAATTAGTATTTTTGCGCCTTAATTTTGAAATAACCATGTTTTTAGGAGAGCTGATAGCCTTGTTCGTTGCTGTTTCATGGACTGCCACCGCTTTGTTTGCGGAGGTCGGCTCTAAGCGTATGGGCTCGTTGCCGTTCAATACTATTAGGATGACGATGTCGCTTGTGCTTCTGATGATTACTTTGTGGCTGGTGATGGGCGTGCCGTATCCTCGTCATGCCGATGGCGGCACGTGGCTGTGGCTGCTTCTCTCGGGTTTGGTTGGTTATGTCATCGGCGACTACTGCCTGATGCAGGGTTATATCTATATCGGCTCACGTTTCGGCCAGCTTTTTATGACACTTTCGGCGCCTACGGCGGCTATCACCGGAAGGATCTTGCTTGGCGAGCACATGCGCCCGATAGCCATCGTTGGAATGATTATCACGTTAAGTGGTATTGCCTTGTCGATATTATCAAAAAGTGACGGTTCAGAGAAACAGAAGTTGCATTTCAAGCTTCCGGCGAGAGGTATCTTTTATGCTGCTATGGCTGGAATCTGCCAAGGTTTCGGCTTAGTGCTCAGCAAGGTCGGCCTGACGCATTACGATGCCGCTCTTGAGGCATTGAACATCGCGCAGGATTCCGTTTTTGAAGGAGCTATACTGCCGTTGCCGGTGAGCATCAGCGTGCCGATAGCGTCTACCACCATCCGCGCTTACATAGGCTTGACGGGCTTTTTCTTGGCTTTGATTATCTTCAACAAAGACGGATTGAAGCAGCTGCATCATGCTGTCAACGACCGCAAGGCGATGTGGTGTGTGCTGGCGTCGACCGTCTTCGGGCCTTTCATCGGTGTCAGCGCGTCGTTGCTTGCCACCCAATACACCTCGGCGGGCATAGCGCAGACGCTTTTTGCATTGACGCCTATCCTCATCATCGCTCCGGCGGCGATACTTTTCCATCAGAAAGTCACCGTCCGCGAAGTCATCGGCGCGGTTATCAGCGTTGCTGGAGTGTGTTTGTTTTTTGTTTAAGAGGCTGACTTATGCTGCTGCCAGTACTGCTATAAACAGCCATGCCAGCAATGCTATTGTAACAATCGCCAGTATGCTTCCGAGGCAACCCCAGTTGCGTTCGCCGTCGGGTAGCTTATCTGATAACAGACAGAGTATCAATCCGATTAACGGTGTGAATACCACAGAGAGAAAGAATGTCCATCCGAAGCCGATGCGGCGACGGGCGCCGACGAAGCCCACCAGCACTGCCAGCAGTGATCCTGAGATCAATCCGAAAATCAATAATGATAAAGCCATAATTTCATATTTTGATGCAAAGATAGGAATTATTTTACAACAATCACAAAATGGAAAGAATTATCTCTTTTCCGATTTCCATTTTTGAGAAAGCGAATATTCTTTTTCCTAAATCCAGTTTAAGATTTTCAGAAATATGAGCGGTGTAAATCGTTGCAGCAACATTGTCTTCTCGTTTGTTTAGAATTTTTAGAACCGAATCATCAACAATAATTTTTCCCATCTGTAGCAGTTGTCAAGAAATCCTTGACAACTGAATCTCGTACCAATTCACCTTCCTTAAACGCGTTATTAATGTGAAGGCTGATATTCTGTTTGGTTGTTTCAAATAGAATTGTCATTTGATTTTGAGTCAACCATACATTATCATCAACTAATTGAACTTCTAATTGTATACTGCCATCTTCGCTTCTGTAGATAATTACGGATTTATCCGATTGTTGATCGTCATTTGATAAAATTGCTAGATTACTCATATTATTATTTAAAAGATTTCAAAAATAATGTTGAATTCTCTGGCTGCAAAATTTCATCATAAATCATTATGTGTCAAGGATTTAAATGTTAAATATTGTTTACATTTCTTTCATAAAAATGCAAGTTTTGTTAAAAATTTTTATGATTTGAGCCATGACCACCGCGTCGCAGAGCGAAGTGGGGGCTAAGCCACTGAAAAATCATATTTTTGATGTGTAAATGACGATAATTTTACATTTTCATTAGGTTTTTATACTTTGTTATAATTTTTTCTATATATTTGCAACTGTATCGTACTCATATATGAACACTCGTTATTTCTATCGTAATTCCATACATGACTTTCTTCATCAAAATGATGATGAAATCTTTGGAATTCTGTCAAGAAATGACGAATATGATACAGCATTTACACAAAAATCGGCGTGGATAGAAGAAATAAGAACGATGAAGAATGCACTGCTTCCATATGCCGATGAAAAAGCTTGGATTTTATTTGAATACACAATCCCGAGACTTGGAAAACGTATTGATGTCGTAGCGTTGCTTCGTGAAAGAGTATTTGTAATAGAGTTTAAGGCTGGGGAAACAGAATTTTTGCATCACGATGTCGATCAGGTTATGGATTATGCGCTCGATTTGAAAAACTTTCACCAAGGAAGTGTGGAGCGTATGATCGTTCCGATATTAGTTGCTACAGAGAGTGATAAGTCCTCTACAATAAGTCAATTATCACATTATAATGACGGCATTTATGAGCCTTTGATGACTAATGCTACTCATCTTGGAGACGTTATCCGGATGATACTGTCAGATAATTTAAAGCCAACGACATACGGGGTTTCTCTAGAAGATTGGGCACGCAGTCGTTATGCTCCTACACCAACCATTATTGAAGCAGCACGTTCATTATACTTAAATCATAGTGTTGAAGACATAACTCGTCATGAGGCTGAGGGAGAACAACTAGATCGTGCGACAAAATATGTCCAACAAATTATCCGTGAGACGAAAGCGCGTAAAGGGAAAAGTATTTGTTTCGTAACTGGTGTTCCTGGAGCTGGTAAAACTCTTGTCGGATTGAATGTCGCCGTACAACAGGAATCAGATGAAGATTTAGCTGTATATTTATCTGGTAATGGGCCTTTGGTTGAGGTTCTTACAGAGGCGCTAACGCGTGATAAACAAGCACAGGAAAAGTCAAAAGGAAATAAAATAACAAAGAAGCAGGCCGAGAGTGAAGTTAAGCGGTTTATTCAGATAATTCACCGCTATCGCGACAATATGCTTCAAAAGTTGCGTACCCCCATCAAAGATAATGTTATTGAGATAGACCCAGAAAAAGAACTCAAAGATAAGCGGGCTGGATATGCAGAAGTGGAGAATATCGCCATTTTTGACGAGGCACAACGTTCTTGGGACAAAGAGCATCTTGCTAGTTGGCTAAAACGAAAGAAAGGTGTCGATGAATTTCCTATGTCCGAGGGTGAATTTTTAATTTGGTCACTTGATCAGCGAAAGGATTGGGCCGTTATCGTATGTCTAGTCGGCGGTGGCCAGGAAATTAATACTGGCGAGGCTGGTATTGGTGAGTGGGTACGTGCTATGAATGAGACATTCCCAGACTGGCAGGTCTATATATCCAGCCAACTTACCGCCAAAGAATATGCCGAGGGTAAGGTAGAAGAGCTGTTGCGGGATAATCCTAATGTAATCTATTCTGATAATCTGCATTTGGCGGTTTCTATGCGTAGTTTTAGAGCCGAGAGTCTCTCGAATATGGTTCACAGCTTGTTAGATTGTGATGTGGGAAAAGTACGTGAACATTATGCGAAGATTCGCAATCGCTATCCAATTGTTTTGACTCGCGATGTGGAGAAAGCAAAACAATGGCTGCGTCAGAAAGCACGTGGAAACGAGCGCTATGGTATGATAGTTTCATCAAAAGCTTATAGATTAAAGCCATTGGCGATTGATGTGAGATGTAAACCGGACACTGTGCATTGGTTTTTGGATGATATTAATGATGTTCGATCTTCATTATTCTTAGAAGATGTGGCGACAGAGTTTGACATACAAGGATTAGAGCTTGATTGGACTTGCCTTATTTGGGATGGCGATCTACGATATAACGATGGACGCTGGGATTTTTATGAGTTTAATGGAGGAACTTGTTGGAACCGCATAAAAAAAGAAGAAAGAAAGCTTTATCAGCTTAATGCTTATCGCGTTCTTCTCACACGTGCACGTCAGGGAATGGTAATATGTGTTCCTGAAGGTAATTCAGATGACCCCACAAGGCAACCTGAAATATATGATAATACCTATGAGTATCTACTCCAAATAGGATTTGAAGAAATGTAACCTACCGATATGCTTACACCTCGTTCGTTTATATTGATAAAAGGACAACCCAAGACTATTATAATAGATAGTATTGAATTGGAAGAAACTGGGGTGTATGCAGTTAAATTCAAAAACAGTAATGAAACTTATCATTATCGATATAGTGATGTGGTTTGGCTGCGTAATGCTGTATGGCACGACCATCTTAATCTTAAGGTTTATTTCAATAATCGAGAGCAACACAATGTATCAGATGTACGTTCCTTCAATCAGGGAAATCTGACACATTGGCGTATTACGTACGAAGACGGACATGTTAAGGAGTATTTGGATGGTACTATTAAAGTTGTAAAGTCCTGTTTGGAAGATAAAATAGCAAAAAACACATTCGAATATCTCAAACGGATTGCTCAAATTAACGAGTTAGGTAAAGATGAGGAAAATGGTGGTATTCTACCAAATCTATATCAAAATATCGGTTTTATTGATGAAGCATTAGCTGTAGCTCCTTACTTAGATGCTAAAAAATATAAGCCACATACAATGCGTTCAACAGCTTTGCTTTATCCGTTTGGTTGTAATTCTAGTCAATCAAACGCTGTTAAGAATGCATTTGAAAATCAAATAAGCGTTATACAAGGCCCACCAGGTACTGGTAAAACACAAACCATTCTTAATATTATTGCAAATATCTTGTTGCGCAATCAAACTGTTATGGTCGTATCCAATAACAATTCAGCTACAATCAATGTGTTGGAAAAATTGCAAAAATATGGAATGGGTTTTATCGTAGCTCCATTAGGTAAGCGAGAAAACAAAGAGCATTTTATTGAAAATCAGCCGACAATACCGCAAGATATTATATCCTGGAAGCTCACATCAAAAGACAATGATAACGCTAAGCAAAAAGCATTATTAGCTTTATCTAAGCTTGAGCATGTCTTCTCATTACAAGAAGAATTGGCTAAATGTAAGCATGAGATAAAGGAAGTTGAGTTAGAATGGCAACATTATAAAGCTGACAATAATGTTGAGGATGAGGATTTCGTACCAAAGTTAAGAATTGGGTCAAAACGTTATATGAAATTCTGGCAGGAATACCAAACATTCCTTGAAGACGAAGCACTGCGCATACATCAAAACAATATTATTCGATGGTTGAAATGGATATGGACGAACTTCGCAATGAAGTATGTTTTGGGCATAAAGTCTGTAATAACAACATCTAATAATCAAACGGCTTTAGTTGCATTACAGTCACTATACTTTTTAGTCAGATTGCGAGAATTATCGATACGTATCGAGGATATTGAAAAAGAACTAAAAACAATAAATGCAATAAAGCTAACCGAAGAATTGTCTTCTCTATCTTTAACCATACTTAAGAATAAACTATTTGAAAAGTATTACAACAAACAACATCTTGTTTTAGAGAATGTCAATGATATCCGATTGCGTTCAGATGAACTTTGTGAACATTACCCAGTAGTGTTGAGTACTACTTTTTCTGCGCGAACAGCAGTTCCAGACATGATTTACGATTACGTTATAATGGATGAAGCTTCTCAAGTGTCAATAGAAACAGGAGCGTTGGCATTGACATGCGCAAGGAATGCTGTGATAGTTGGTGATACAATGCAATTACCAAATGTTGTAACTGAAGAGGATAGAATAAAATTGAATGGTATTTTTGATGAATTTAAAGTTTCGCGAGGATTCAATTGTGCTGACTATAGTTTTTTACAATCTGTGTGTTCAGTAATTTCTGACGTGAAGCAAACCCTACTGCGCGAACATTATCGTTGTCACCCAACTATCATTGATTTTTGTAACCAACGTTTTTATGGTGGTAATCTGCTTGTTATGACAGAAGACAGCCATGAAAACAATGTTATGATGGCTGTAAGAACTGTGCCAGGCAATCATGAACATAATCATTATAACCAAAGAGAGATAGATGTAGTTAAGAATGAAATTCTGCCACTGTTAGATGATTTGAGCGACGTTGGAATTATTGCGCCATACAATAATCAAGTTAACGAGTTTAATCAACAAATTCCATCAATAGAAGCAGCAACAATTCATAAGTATCAGGGCAGGGAAAAGGATACAATTATTATGAGTGTTACAGATGATTTGATATCAGAATTTAGCGATGATCCCAATCTAATAAATGTAGCTGTTTCTAGAGCAAAGAAGCACTTTTGTATTGTGGTGACTGGGAATGAGCAGGATCATAGAGGAATAATAAGCGATCTAATTGATTATATTTTGTATAATAATTTCACTGTTACGAATAGTAAAATAAGCTCTATTTTTGATTATTTGTTTAGCCAATACACGAGTGAAAGAATACAATATCTTAAGGGGCATAAAAGAATATCAGAATATGATTCGGAGAACCTCACGTATTCGTTATTAGAGCAAACTTTGTCTGAGTATCCCGAGTTTAATCATTTAGGTATTGTCTGTCATACTCCTATGCGTAATATTATTCGTGAATGGACTATATTGAACGAAGAAGAACGGAAATATATATCGCACTACGGAACACATCTTGATTTTCTTATCATTAATCACGTTACAAAGAAGCCAATATTGGCAATTGAAATAGATGGTTATACATATCATAACGATAAAACAGAACAACATCATCGTGATAAGTTGAAGAATCATATTCTTGAAGTTTATGGGCTGCCTTTAATTAGGTTACGAACTAACGAAAGTGGAGAAAAAGAAAAAATAGTATCAGCTTTGGACTCTTTGTTGATTAAATCTTAGGCATTATAATTTTATAAAGTAAGAATAAAAACATCATGTGTCTCATTGAAGTTGTTGCTGCAATAATCCACGATTCAGAAGGTCGTATTTTCGCTACCCAAAGAGGATATGGTGATTGGAAGGATTATTGGGAGTTTCCTGGTGGAAAGATAGAAACTGGAGAGAGTCCCGAAGAAGCACTCCGACGTGAGATTTGGGAGGAATTAGAGACTCGGATTACAATAGAAAGCTGTTTACAGACGATCGAGTATGATTATCCGAACTTTCATCTCAAGATGCGTTGTTATTGGTGTAGTGTTGAGAGTGGAAGCCTTACACTGAAAGAACATGAGTCGGCAAAATGGTTGAAACGCAATGAATTAGATAGTGTTGAATGGTTGCCAGCTGATTGGGCATTAATTAAAAATATAGCAAATACTATCGACGAAGACGACATTCCAATGGCCGCCGAAGCCGAAGAGAAGTACGGAGATTAAAGATATCAAGGTGCGGTGGCTACGGCCCGATTGCGGGGTAGCGATGGATGCAGCGGGGCTCCGATTAATCGAGCCTCAAGGGAAAAGGGACATAAAAAGCGCCCTTTAGGGCAAAATTATTCGAAAAATCATTATCTTTGCAATCTAATATATCAAAGATTATGCTACCAGCAAACGCTAGAATTGTAAAATGCCCTTTTTGTGGCGAACGCAAAGAACTCCTGAACCTGGCATCAGGCAACACTATCGGAGCTAAACATTGGTCCGACCAGAAGATGATAGCCCCAATGCTGCCTCAAGTTTCACCTGTCCAGAAATGCCCTAAATGTGGAAAGTATTATCTGGAATACAAACAACCATATAAAGAAGGTGACGGCTGGTCGTCGGAACGCGGCGAACTGACATATCAGGAGTGGAAGGAGGCTTACGAGCAGTTTAAAGCCGAAAAAAACACCAAGCACGACGATATGCAGATCATAAGACACCATCTCATTATGGCTTTCAACGATGAGTATTGTCGTTACGGTGATAACACGGCTGAAGCCCGGGAAGAGGCGTTTTTTATCGGAATCATCAAAGATTACATAGCTTCAAATAAGTGGAATAGCCAGAATATGCTGTTTAAAGCTGAACTCTATCGCGAAGCTGGCGAGATGAAAGAATGCGAGGATGTTTTATCACAAATCTCAACCAAATCGCTGAAAGAATATGAATTGAAGATTTATGATATGATAAAAACTAAAATGACAAAAGGCGATAGAAAAGTCTTTCAACTTTAGTTATAAAATCACTATCTTTGCAAAAATTTACAACAATGCTTCAAATAGGACTATCTCATACCTCAACGACTGTGGTCGATAACACCAACACCGCCCGCACTTACGGCTCAGGCGGACTCGACGTGTTCGCCACTCCGGCAATGATAGGATTGATGGAAAACGCCGCAATGACTGCCGTTGCCGACGATCTGCCGGAAGGCTCGTCGACAGTAGGCGCACATATCAGCACCTCGCACATCAAGCCATCAAAACTCGGCGCAACGATAAAAGCTACCGCCGTACTCGAAGAAATCGACGGCCGCAAGCTCACTTTCAAAGTGTCGGCAAGCGACGCCGCCGGTCTAATAGGCGAAGGCACTCATATCCGCTATATCGTTGATATTGAGATATTTATGTCAAAAATAATGTAATATGAAAAGAGGATTCGGAAGCGACAACCATTCGGGCATAAGCCCTGAGGTTTTGAAGGCGATAGCCGATGCCAACGTCGAGCACGCTCTGGCTTACGGCGACGATGAATATTGCGCCCGCGTTGAACAGCTTTTTAAGCAACACTTTGGTAATCAAGCAGTTGTGTCGTTTGTGTTTAACGGCACCGGTGCAAACACTATGGCCATCGACGCTATGGTGCGCTCACATGAGGCAGTGGTCTGCGCCGAGACTGCTCACGTCAACGTGGATGAATGCGGCGCTCCGCAACGTATCGTAGGCTGCCGTTTGCTCACTGTTGACACTCCCGATGGCAAACTTACTCCAGAACTGGTGAAGACGCGTCTGCATGGCTTCGGATTTGAGCATCATTCACAGCCGAAGGCGATAACGATAACGCAGTCGACTGAGCTCGGAACGCTCTATACCATCAACGAAATCAGGGCTTTAGCGAAGCTGGCACATGAATATAATATGTATCTCCACGTCGATGGAGCCCGTCTGGCAAACGCCGCAGTGGCTCTGAATTGCACCTTCAAGGAGATGACGACCGATGCCGGCGTTGATGTGGTGTCGTTCGGTGGCACAAAAAACGGCCTGATGATAGGTGAGTCGGTGGTTTTCCTGAATCCTGAGCTTGCCAAAGACTACAAATACCGTCGCAAACAAGGACTTCAGCTGTGCTCGAAGATGCGTTTCCTGGCGGTGCAGTTTGAGGCCTATTTCAAAGACGACCTCTGGCGTCGCAATGCCGAGCATTCAAACCGCATGGCGCAGCTTTTATACAACGACGTCAAGGATATCCCGCAGGTGCAGGTGATGTACCCGGTGCAGGTCAACGGCGTGTTTGTAAAACTTCCGCGTAACGTCTGGACCGAGCTGCAGAAACAGTATTTCTTCTACGACTGGGACCTCGACAACGACGTGGTCAGGTGGATGTGCTCGTTCGATACCAGTGAACAGGATGTCGATAATTTTGTCAATGCCTTGAAAAATCTGCTGAAATAATGATAAAAAACATAATCTTCGACTTCGGCGGGGTGCTGGTAGACTGGAATCCACATTATCTCTTCGATAAGTATTTTAACGATATCAACGAATCGAACTATTTCGTCGAAAACGTCTGCAACAGCGAGTGGAATGCCGAGATGGACGGCGGAAAACCGTTCGAACAAGCAGTTCGTGAACGCTCGGCGATGTTTCCGAAATACGCCGAAGCGCTGAAGCTCTACCAGACCAACTGGATGGACACGATGGGAGAGGAGATCCCAGGAATGTACGACCTTATCAAGTCATTGAAAGCCAACGGATTTCCAGTTATTTACGGCCTTACAAATTGGTCGGCAGAGACTTTCCCTACAGTTCAAAAAACATATCGCATCTTCAGTCTCATCGACAAAATCGTAGTTAGCGGCGAAGTCAAGCAACTGAAGCCGAATCCGGAGATTTTCCACACTTTATTGAATAAATTCAACCTGAAAGCCGAAGAGAGCCTCTTCATCGATGATAATCTGAAAAACGTTGAAGGCGCTAAAGCGGTGGGAATCAATGCTTTAAGATTCGAAAATGCTAATAAGCTAAAAGAAGATTTGAAAATTTTGATTCCGTCATTTCGACTGAAGTGAAATGAAATGGAACGGAATGGAGAAATCCTCCATCAACGTAAACATATTATCTATGGTTATTATTTAATGATTTTACTAAAAAGGATTTCTCGACTTCACTTCGTTACGCTCGAAATGACGTCGGCAATAATCTCATCAGCTTCATCAATCGTAAACCACTGATAATCACTGCGTTTCCTCAGCCACGTCATCTGCCGTTTGGCATATTGCCTGGTGTTTATCTTGATCTGTTCAACAGCCTGCTCCAAAGTGCATTTCCCGTCGAGATAATCGAACAACTCCTTGTAACCTACTGTGTTTAAAGAGTTTAAGTGCCGTTTCGGATACACCGACTTCACTTCATCCAGCAGTCCTTGCTGCATCATCAAGTCAACGCGCTTGTTGATCCGCTCGATGAGCTTGTCGCGATCCCACAGAATGGCCAATTTTATGATGTTGAAGTCTCTCTTCACCGTGTTTCCTTGCCTGAAAGTGGAGTAGGGCCTTCCGGTTTGATAATAAACCTCCAGCGCCCGCTGCAAACGACGCGGATTCTGCTTGTCGACAATCTGAAAATAATCGTTATCAACGCGTTCGACTTCCTTCTGCAATGCCACAATGCCGCCTTCCTCAAGCATCTTGGTCACCTTGGCTCTAATCTCTTCCGAAATATCCGGAATCTCATCCAATCCGTTGCAAACCGCATCGATAAATAAGCCCGAACCACCGGTCATGACAGCTACATCGTGATTCTTAAAGTAATTCTTTAAGTAAAGTATTACATCTTTCTCATAATCAGCGACATCGTACTTGTCTTCGATGCTCAAATTATGTACGAAATGATGCTTAACCTGGGCTAATTCTTCGGCAGTAGGAGCGGCTGTTCCGATGGACAATTCTTTATAAAATTGACGGCTATCGGCAGATATTATCTCAGCATCAAAAGCCTTGGCAAGCTTAATCGCCGTCGCCGTTTTTCCCGACGCGGTAGGGCCAGCCAATACTATGAGATGCTTGTTTTCCAAAACAGAAATTATTTGACGGGAACGGGTCCGTTTGACTTAACTTCAACAGGCTCAGTGACTTCGCAAACCACCTTCAAACCGATTTTTTCGCCTTCGGTCTTCATAAACTGATAAGCTTCAGCGAAATTGTTGCCGATGATGCCGTCCAAGATGGCCTCGCGGATGGCGGTTTTTATCACGCCAACGTCGCGACACTCAGGAATTCCAAAGGTTTTCATGATGACAGTGCCATCGACAGGCGGCTGCCAGTTGCGCAGATGGTCTTTTGCCTCGATCTCCTTCAACTTCCTTCTAACTATCTGGAAATTATTATGGAAACGGGCTTTTTTCTCTTCATTTTTCGAAGTGATATCGGCATCGCAAAGCGTCATTAGATCGTCGATATCATCGCCTGCGTCAAAGAGCAAACGCCTTACTGCTGAATCAGTTACGATGTCTTGAGCCAGCACGATGGGGCGGAGGTGGAGGTAAACCAGCTTCTCCACATATTTCATCTTATCGTTAAGCGGAAGCTTGAAATTGGCAAAAATCTTATGCACCATCTTGGCGCCTTTCACCTCGTGGCCGTGGAAGGTCCAGCCGGCTTCTTTCTCGAAACGTTTGGTCAACGGCTTGGCGATGTCGTGCAAAACGGCAGCCCATCTGAGCCATAAATCGCCACCGCTAAGTGCTACATTATCAAGCACTTCGAGTGTGTGGTAGAAATTATCCTTATGCCCTTTGCCTTCCTGCACTTCGACGCCTTTCAAGGCCGCCATCTGCGGAAAAATCAAAGGAAGCAGACCGCTCTTATCCAAAAGTTTGAAACCTATGCTCGGCACGTCCGACATGATGATTTTGTTCATCTCCTCGGTGACGCGTTCCATCGATATTATCTTGATTCTCTGGGCGTTTCGACGGATGGCATCGAACGATTCGCCCTCAATCATGAAATGCAGCTGAGTGGCAAACCTGATGGCTCGCATCATGCGCAAAGGGTCGTCGGAATAGGTGATGTCGGGGTCTAAAGGTGTGCGGATAATCTTGTCTTCAAGGTCCTGAACCCCGTTAAACGGGTCGACCAGCTCGCCGAAGTCGCTCTCGTTCAATGAGATAGCCATTGCGTTGATGGTGAAGTCGCGACGGTTCTGGTCGTCCTCCAAGGTGCCGTTCTCACATGTAGGCTTGCGGCTATCTGCCGTATACGACTCTTTTCGGGCCCCCACAAACTCAATCTCGTGACCTGCCACGTTAATCATAGCGGTGCCAAAGCGACCGTAATATTTCACGTGTTTCTTGCCCGGGAGCAACGACGCCGTTTTCTTGGCCAATTCTATGCCGCTGCCAACCGTAACTACATCAATATCATTCGATTGACGATGCAACAGCAGGTCGCGGACATAGCCGCCCACGATGTACGAATCATAACCCAATTCGCGCGACGCGGCGGTTATCACCTTGAAAAAACGGTTATCTATCTGATCCTTTAGATTCATTCGTTTTAGTCATTTGGACGTGGCACGCCGCGTCCCTACACGTATCAATTGGTTGTTACAATTGTTTCTTCCTTGTCAGAATCGTAATCGATAACGATTTTGCTGCCTTTTGCGGGGTTCGATTTGATGATTTCCTCGGCGAGGACGTCTTCCACATATCTCTGGATGGCGCGTTTCAGCGGACGTGCTCCGTATTGCTCGTCCCAGCCCTTCTCGGCGATGAAACTCCTAGCTTTTTCAGTGAGTTCAGGCTCGTAACCCATCTCTCTGATGCGCTCGAACACCTTCTTCAACTCAATGTCGATGATCTTTTCGATATTGTCCTTGTTCAGCGACTCGAATATCACCACCTCGTCGATTCTGTTAAGGAATTCGGGGGCAAACGAGCGTTTTAAGGCATTTTCGATCACGGCACGGGAATATTTATCTTTCGAATCTTTCTTCGCCTGTGTGCCAAATCCTACGCCTTGTCCGAAGTCCTTCAGCTGACGTGAACCTATGTTCGACGTCATTATCACGATGGTATTCTTGAAATCGACTCTGCGGCCTAACGAATCAGTCAGCACGCCGTCGTCGAGCACCTGCAATAACAGATGGAATACATCAGGATGTGCCTTCTCAATCTCGTCCAATAGCACGATGGAGTAGGGCTTACGGCGAACTTTCTCGGTCAGCTGACCGCCTTCTTCGTAACCCACATATCCTGGAGGCGCTCCCACGAGACGCGACACAGCGAACTTCTCCATGTATTCACTCATGTCGATACGGATTAAAGCGTCTTCCGAGTCGAAGAGATATTTGGCTAAAACCTTGGCCAGATAGGTCTTTCCGACGCCTGTAGGACCGAGGAAGATGAAGCTTCCGATAGGTCTATTAGGGTCTTTCAGGCCCGCTCTGTTTCTTCTGATAGCCTTCACCACGGTCTTGATGGCCTCATCCTGACCGATGACTGTTCCCGCCAACTCCGATTCCATGCTCATCAGGCGGTCGCCCTCGTTCTGTGCTATGCGCTGCACCGGCACTCCCGTCATCATGGCCACTACCTCTGCAACGTTCTGTTCGGTCACGGTCTCGCGATGGCTATTGGTGTCGTTATCCCAAGCCCGCTTGGCAGTCTCAAGCTTCTCCGATAATGCTTTCTCTTCGTCGCGGTACTTGCCCGCATCCTCGAAACGCTGCTCCTTGATGGCCTGTTTCTTCTCCTGCTTGATGGTCTCAAGCTCTTGCTCCATGTCGATGATCTCGGTAGGCACGTGGATGCTGCTGATGTGCACCCGGGCGCCCGCCTCGTCCATGGCGTCGATGGCCTTGTCGGGGAGGTTGCGATCGGAGATATAGCGATTGGTGAGCTTCACGCAGGCCTCGAGGGCCTCGTCGTCATATTTCACGAGGTGATGGTCTTCGTATTTGCTCTTGATGTTCTTCAAAATCTGAACGGTCTCCTCAGGAGTCGTCGGTTCTACCAGTATTTTCTGGAAACGACGTTCTAAAGCGCCGTCTTTCTCGATATACTGGCGGTACTCGTCAAGTGTCGTGGCTCCGATGCACTGCAGCTCTCCGCGAGCCAAGGCCGGCTTGAACATATTCGAAGCGTCGAGTGAGCCGTTGGCGTTGCCTGCTCCCACGATGTTATGAATCTCATCGATGAAGATAATGATATCGGGATTCTTCTCGAGCTCGTTGAGGATGCCTTTCATGCGTTCCTCAAACTGTCCGCGGTATTTCGTACCTGCAACAACCGAACCCAAATCAAGAACAATTATACGTTTGTTGTAAAGCGTGCGCGACACCTTATGTGCCACGATGCGCTGCGCCAAACCCTCAGCAATTGCCGACTTTCCCACGCCCGGCTCGCCGATGAGGATAGGGTTGTTTTTCTTCCTTCTGCTCAGCACCTGCGAGATGCGCTCAAGCTCCTTGTCACGTCCGACGATAGGGTCGAGGCGGCCTTCTTCAGCGGCTTTCGTCAGGTCACGGCCAAAGCTGTCGAGGATAGGAGTGGCCGATTTTGAAGCGTTTTTACGCTGTTTATCAGTGGTTTGCGTCGGCACCTCGTCTTCTTCATCCTCATCCTGAAACACATTCTGAGGTTCTGTAGCCACATCTTCATTTCTGCTTTTAGCAGGATAATTCGGCGTCAGCTTCTCGACTTCTTTCTTATATCTGTTAAATGTAATTCCTTCATATTCAAGACGTTGCGATACGATATTATTATCGTCGTGAAGGATGGCAAGCATCAGATGCTCCGATGCGACCTGTTCGCTGTTGAAGTCTTTTGCCACGATATAGGTGAACTTCAGCGCGCGCTCGGCCTGCTTGGTAAGCGGCAGGTTGCTGGCGTTGCCCATCACCACGTTATTCGTCCTTATCGAAGCCTCGAGTTTCTGCTTAAACGCTTCTATATCAAGATCCAGATTCTTCAAAATCTGAACCGCATTGCTGTCCTTATCATTCACAATACCAAGGAAAATATGCTCCAGGCCGATATACGGATTGCCCATATTTACAGCCTCTTCGCGACTATGCTGCATGATATCCTGCACCCTTGGTGAAAACTTCTGATCCATATTAATAAAATTTCAAACTGCAAAAATACAAATAAAATTCCGTCCGTGCGTCCTTTTGGCATGATTTTTGTTAAAATAATGTTAAAAAAATGTTGGAAAATATTAAAGAATTTTGTTTTTCGTTCAAAAAAAATCCGTATTTTTGTAGACTATTTTTAGGATTTATAAAAATTAAAGGAAAGATAAATGGAAGAACGTTTAGAAGGTGAAAAACTTGAGGGCGAACGCATAGTTCCGATAGGCATCGAGGACCACATGAAGACCAGCTACATCGACTATTCGATGTCAGTCATCGTAGCACGTGCATTGCCTGATGTTAGAGATGGTTTGAAACCTGTACACCGCCGTATCCTTTATGGTATGATGGACATGGGCGTGCTCTCGAATCGCCCGTATAAGAAGTCAGCCAAGGTGGTCGGCGAAGTTTTGGGTAAGTATCACCCGCATGGTGACTCGTCAGTGTATGACGCTATGGTGCGTCTGGCTCAGGACTGGAGCATGCGTTATCCTCTCATCGACGGTCAGGGTAACTTCGGCTCTATGGACGCTGACCCGCCGGCGGCAATGCGTTACACCGAGGCACGTCTGCGTAAGATTGCCGAAGAGATGCTTGCCGACCTCGACAAGGACACTGTCGATTTTATGAACAACTATGATGATTCCGAGCAGGAGCCTACAGTGCTGCCGTCGCTCATCCCGAACCTCCTGGTCAACGGAGCGAGCGGTATCGCAGTGGGTATGGCAACCAACATGCCGCCTCATAACCTCAGCGAGGTGGTCGACGGAATCATAGCCTATATCGACAATAACGACATCACCGTCAGCGAGTTGATGGAGTATATCAAAGCTCCTGACTTCCCGACAGGTGGCATCATCTACGGCTACGAAGGCGTGAAAGACGCTTTCGAGACAGGCCGCGGACGTATCGTTTTGCGTGCAAACACTACTATTGAGGAACATAACGGTCACGAGCGTATCATCGCCACATCAGTGCCTTATCAGACCAACAAGGCCGATATGATCAAGCGTACCGCCGACCTCATCTCCGAGAAGAAACTCGACGGCATTGCTGATATCCGCGACGAATCCGACCGTAACGGTCTGCGTATCGTTTACGACCTGAAGCGTGATGCAGTGTCAAGCGTCGTCTTGAACAAGCTGTTCCAGATGACAGGTCTGCAGAGCTCATTCAGCGTGAACAACGTGTGTTTGGTCAATGGTCGTCCACATACTTTGAATCTCAAGCAGTTGATTCAGTACTATGTCGACCACCGTCATCAGTGCGTGGTGCGTCGCACACAGCACGACCTGCGTGAGGCTGAGAAACGTGCTCATATCCTCGAAGGTCTGGCACGCGCTATCAACATCATCGATGACATCATCGCCACTATCAAGGCTTGTAAGGGCGGCGCCCAGGAAGCTAAGCAGGCTTTGATGGATCAGTACGGCTTCGACGACCCGCAGGCAGCCGCTATCGTGGCATACCGCTTAGGTCAGTTGGCAGGCCTCGAGATCAAGAAGATCATGGATGAGTTGGAAGAGCTGCATAAGCTCATCGCTCACTTGAAGGATATCCTCGCTGATCCGGCGTTGCAGTTCGACATCATCAAGAAAGAGCTGCTTTACGTGAAAGAAAAATACGGTGACGAGCGTAAGAGCACCATCGAGCGCACGGCTGAAGACTTCAAGATGGAAGACATCATCGCCGACGACGCAGTGGTTGTGACAATCTCGCACCTTAACTATATCAAACGTACCAACCTGACGGAATACCGCCGCCAGAGCAGGGGAGGCAAGGGCTCGAAAGGCTCCGACGCACGCGACGAAGACTTCATCGAACAGATCTTCGTGGCCACGAACCACAACTACATGCTGTTCTTCACCGAGAAGGGCAGATGCTACTGGCTCCGCGTGTTCGAAATCCCAGAAGGCACTAAGGCAAGCAAGGGTAGAGCCATTCAGAACCTCATCCATCTGGAGCCGGACGACAACGTCAAGGCGTATATCAACTTGACGAATATGACACCTGAATTCTGCGAGAGTCATTATCTGACACTCATCACGAAGAAGGGTATCATCAAGAAGACCACGATGGAGGCTTACTCACGTCCGCGTGCCACAGGTATCATCGCTCTTGGCATCCGCGAAGGCGACGAGCTGCTCGAAGCTAAGATGACCAGCGGCAACAGCGAGATCCTGATCGCGCTGAAGTCGGGTAGGGCCATCCGATTCCCTGAGAAGACAGTGCGTCCGATGGGTAGAACAGCCTCGGGAGTGCGCGCCATCACCGTGGATGACGAAAACGACGAGGTGGTCGGCATGATCTGCATCGACGACCCGGCGACCAACGTGCTGGTGGTCTCCGAGAAGGGCTACGGAAAACGTTCCGACCTCGAGGAATACCGTATCACCAACCGTGGCGGTAAGGGCGTCAAGACCATGAACATCACCGATAAGACCGGTAAGCTGGTGGCTATCAAGGACGTGGTCGACGGCGACGACCTCATGATCATCAACAAGTCGGGTATCCTCATCCGTATAGCCGTTGATACTCTGAGAGTTATGGGTCGTGCAACGCAAGGCGTGCGCCTCATCAACCTCCGCGACAACGACGAGATCGCAGCTGTTACAAAAGTAAAGGCTGAAGACATTGAAGAGGATGAAGAATACGACGAAAATGCTGAAAACGTTGAGAATGCTGAGACTTCGGACAATAATGAAGGTGCAGACAACGTTAATACAGAAAATCAACAGGAAGTTTAACTTTTAAAATTGAATAAAATGAAGAAAGTATTGTTATTATTAGCATTGGCATTATTCGGCCAGTTTGCTATAGCCCAAGACATGCAACGTCAGAACGCTAACAACTACCAGAGACAGGCTCAGCAGCTCATCGACGCAGCCGACGACTACAAGGCTGTCAACAAGATGGAGAAGGCTGCCAAGCAGATGAAGGATGCTAAGATATTGATGGGAAAGGCAAAAGCATCTATCGACGCAGCTTCACAGCATGAGGCCACAATGAATCAGGCTAAGACATGGCATTATTGCGCTGTCATTTACTACAAAATCGGTGCATATCCTGAGTTTTACGATCTCGAACCTAACGCATTTGAGAAGGTGCTGTCAGCAGTCGAGAAAGTGAAAGAGCTCGACCAGAAGTATTACATGCAGAATGGTCAGGAACTCGCTTCATATGTGAGAGCCGTCGACAACACCTACTATCAGCTTGGTGTTGAGAGCTTCAACAGCGGTTCATACGAAGAGGCTATGAACGATTTCATGAAAGCTAACAACGCAGCAGCAACAATCGAAGCATACGACGATGCCGCTATGATGAACTACGCAATCTGCGCTGTCAAGAGCGGTAAGTACGACGCGGCAGCTACAGCTTATGAGGAACTCATCTCAAAGGGCTTCGACGATGCAAGCATCTATTCAGGAATCATCAACGCTTACAGAGAGCTCGGTCAGGGTGAGAAATCGGTGGAGATGATCGAAGTCGCCAGAGCTAAGTATCCGGATGATCCTCAGCTGGTTAACGACATGATCAACACCTACATTTCACTCCACAGAGAAGGGGAGATTGTCGACCAGATCGAGGCTATGGCTAAGAAATACACCGATCAGCCGGTTTATTATTTCATCCTTGGAACAATCTACGGCAACAGAGAATCAAACATCTACGACATCGAGAAGGCTCTGGGTTACTATGAGAGCGCTATCGCTGAGAATGCAGCATACGCTGATGCTTACTACAACGCAGGCGCTTTGCTGATCGACAAGGCTTCGGATATCTATAAGGAAGCTAACGACAAAGATCCAAGCGAGTATTCAAACTTCAATGCATATCTCGCAGCAACCGACGCTATGGTTGAAGAAGCTAAAGGTTACGACCAGAGAGCGTTGCCATACGTTGAGAAGACTTACGAGCTGCTTCCTGACGATCCGGCTGTAAAGCAGGCTCTGAGAGGCATCTACGCTCGTCTTAAGATGAACGACAAGGCAAAAGCTCTTGATGAGTAGAAACTGAAGGTGGAGCAGACACTCCACCTTTTTATGAGAGAGTGTATTTAACATAATATATATTATTTTACAAAAGGGATTTTTACAATATAAACGAATTTTTACATAAAATTCTTTTTTATGCAAGTGGATAATCGTTCGAAAATTATTCCTATATTTGCGATGAGAAAATAATTAAAAATAAATATATGGAAATAGTTGGTAAAGTTGTACAATTGGGTACTTTGACCGAAGGAAACTCTCCTCGCGGTCCATGGAAAAAACAGGAATTGATTATCGAGACTCAGGAACAGTTTCCTAAAAAGATTTGTCTGATGTGCTGGGGCGATCGCGTCAATGAAGCTAATAACTTCTTCGTCGGCCAGCTTATCAAGGCTCAGATTCGTATAGAATCGCGTGAATTCAACGGTAAATGGTATACTGACGTAACAGCGTTCAGATTCGACCTTGAGCAGCCCGAAGCACAGTCTGTGCAGCAGCCTGGCAGCCAGATGCCGCCACAGCAGCCGCTGCCGCCGATGAACGACGATTATTTCGCGTCGGATAACGGCGACGACTTACCGTTCTAATCTAATTATCTGACCTGTATTTGGGTTGAACAAAACCCTGCCGTTCTTTGCCGAAATAGCTCTGATGTCGCCAAACTGACTGATAATCATGGCTTTTTCGGCAATGACTGTATTTCCGGAGACGATTTTTACGTTGGTTGTAAACGGAATCCTGTAAAACACCTTGTTAATCTGGGCAGAATTCCTGGTCTCATCGCTTGTCAGGTTGATGTTTTGCTCCGAAATGTGACTGTCGAACTGAATCTTCACAGTTTCGCCCTTATTTGTGAGCTTACCTATTGATAATGAAGCATTTAGCTGATTGCTTTCCGGTATCACATAAACCACCTTTTTATAGGTATTCTTCACAATTTTGCCTTTAAAAAGGCTAATATATTCATTTTCAAGGGCTTTCAGGTTGTTGGCCATATACTTTGTGGTCGAACCGTAAGCAACCTCCTGAGCGCCAGAAATAAGCTCAAAATAAGCATTTCTCACGTTGCTGATCTTCTCCACAGCCACCTTAGCCTTGTCTTCCTTGGTGACTTTCTTGGCTGTATGGCCTTCTTCGTTATCATCGTCATCGTCGAGCTCCACCTCGCTGTCGAAGATTTCAATAAATGAGACCTCTACCCTTTCGTTTGTCTCTAAATCATTGTCATTTAACGATTTACGCTCAATCTGGTAACCCGCCGGGACATTGTCGTAACCCAAGGCCAAGATGATTCCATCGGCATCTAAGATGACCTCGGGAAGTGGCTCCTTGCTCTTGTCGTCTTGTGCGATGATGAAAGCCGCATTGGGGTCAATCTCTGTAATCGTCTGAATATCAACGTTTTTGATGCTGAATTCCGATTTGTTTTCACGGACGTAGTCTTTCACGCCCAGCATATCGGTCGAAAACTCGGCAAACGGTCCGATGTAATAGTCGGTCTCCTCTATCGTGAACTCCAGTCGGATCACGTTTCTCGGAAGATAATACATCACTCCGTCGGACTGTGAATCGCCAGCGTTCTTTGACGATGTCGTAACAAATTGAGCCTCAAGGCTTAACGATGCAAATAATGCTAATGCTAATAATAGTTTTTTCATAACACTATATTTTTTCTTTTTTAGATACGGCCAATAACGCGATAAACGTTATTAACCCATTGATTATCAATATTTCAAAGCCAAACTGATAGCCGTTGAACAGGTCTTTTGAATAGACATTTAATATATAACTCAAAATCGGCGACGCTATTGCGATGTAAGGCACGAATCTGTCGGCCGGTCGGCGGTTTTTGATGAAGAGTCCGAAGGTGTAGAGTCCCAGAAGCGGTCCGTAGGTGTAGCCTGCGATTTCGAACACCTTGTCGATAAGCGACTGTGTGTGGAATGGACGGAACGCTATGATTACCAAGAGGTAAAGTGCTGCGAAGCAGATGTGGATTTTCTTTCTCTTCTTGAGTTTCTCTTCTTCGGAGATGTCGGTTTTACTGCCGAAGTCGAGGAAGTTATAACAGAATGTGGTGGTCAGCGCCGTGAGTGTGCCGTCGGCTGAGGAATAGCCCGCTGCTACCAGTCCGATGACGAATACTATGCTGGTGAACTTGCTGAAACTGAATGCGATAGCTGGGAAAATCTTGTCGTTGACCACTACTCCACTGTCGTTTGTCGGCAGTTGGAAGCCCGTCTGCTGTGCGTAGTATATCAAAGCGGCGCCCAAACAGAGGAAGATGATATTTACAAATATGAACAAAATGCTCGAAGTCAGCACATTTTTCTGGGCATCGCGCAGACTCTTGCATGTCATGTTCTTCTGCATCATGTCCTGGTCGAGGCCGGTCATCACTATGGTAATGAAGGCGCCGCTTAATATTTGCTTCAGCCAGAAACGGCTATGATTCGGGTCGGTTTCGAACATCTTTGTGAAGCCCTGCTGCGACGAGGCTTTCAGAAGATCCGGTATCGTGATGCCGAGCTCTTTCAAGATGCAGACCACGGTGATTATCGCTGCCAGAAGCAGGAATGTGGTCTGCAAGGTGTCGGTCCACACCACCGTCTTGATGCCGCCTTTGAACGTATAGACGAGGATGAGGACTATGAATATCACCGCGGGCACCCAGAACGGGATGCCCCAGGCTTTGAACACGAATTCGTATAACACAAAGACTACCAAGTACATACGCAGTGCGGAGCCGAGCAGTCGGGACAGTATGAAAAATGCTGCGCCTGTCTTCTCCGAGTGGCGGCCGAAGCGCATCTCGAGGTAGGAGTAGATTGATGTGAGGTTGAGCTTGTAATACAGCGGGAGGAGAAGAAAGGCGATCACCGCGTAGCCTATGATGTAGCCGAGGACTATGCCAAAGTAGGTGAACTGACTGGTGTAGACGTTGCCTGGCACCGACATGAAGGTGACTCCCGAAAGCGAGGCCCCTATCATGCCATAAGCCACCACAAACCACGGCGATTTACGGTTTCCAGTGAAGAACGTCTCATTCGTCGACTTACGCGATGTGATGTGCGCTATCACCAGAATCAGAATGGTGTAGATGGCAAAAACAGTCAGTATAAGTGTTGACATGGCCGGGTGATTACTTTAAGTATTGGGCAAATTGTAATAATGAGTCGAATTCATCACCTATTAATATAGTGTACATCCCGGCGTTTTTTCCGAACTCGATATCCGAGTTTGAATCTCCGATCATGATTGATTTTTCGAAATCAATTTCCGGAAAGTCGTGTTGCGCCATATAGGCCATCTTCGGACTAGGCTTGCGGAAGTTGTCAGGGTCCGATTTCAGCTGCGGACAAACATATATGGCGTCTATCCTACCCTTTTTAGATTCAATTTCTTTGTTCATAAAATCATGAACTGCATCGACATCCTCAAGCGTCATCAAGCCTTTGCCGACACCTTGCTGGTTGGTAACTATGATTATTCGACCAAATTTCTCCGAGAATATCTTTAAAGCGTCCAAAACACCTGGCAAAAACTCGAACTCCTCGATTTTCTTGACATAATCGTCGACGAGGCGCACGTTAATCACGCCATCTCTATCAAGGAATAGAGTCCATGACTTGTCGATTTTGCCTTTAAAATCCATCATTTCTTAGGAAACATTGTGGCTTCGATGATTTCGCAGATGATATGGCCTATCATGATGTGCGACTCCTGTATGCGCGGAGTGCACTGGCTAGGCACGTTGAGAAGTATGTCGCAGCAGCTCTTCATCTTGCCGCCGCTCTCCCCTGTCATTCCGATGGCTGTAACGCCCATTTCCTTAGCTTTTTCAACGGTTTTCAAGATATTAGCCGAGTTACCCGATGTGCTGATGGCAAATAAAACATCGCCTTTCTTTGCCGAAGCCTCAAGCATGCGGGCGTAAACCATATCGAATGAATAGTCATTCGCGACAGCAGTGAGATAGCTTGTATTCACGTGTAAAGCCTCGGCGTTCAGTGGAGCACGGTCGTAATAAAAACGTCCGCTAAGCTCAGCCGCCAGGTGTTGCGCGTCGGAAGCACTGCCGCCATTGCCGCAGAAATGTATCTTACCTCCTTTTTTCAACGATTCAACGCACATCTCAGCAGCTTTGTTTATTTTCTCAATCAATGCTTTGTCATTGAGTATCAACTGCTTAACGGCTATTGAATCCTTAATAATGTTGTCGATCGAAGTCATTTTTTTAATATTTTTGCAAAGATAATAAAAAATTCCCGAATTTTGCGGCAAATTTTTAAAAAATGAGAGGCGTTTACACAGTATTGCTTTTGATTGTGTCGAATATCTTCATGACATTCGCATGGTATGGCAACTTGAAGTTGTCGGATATGGGTATTATCAAAGATTGGCCATTGGTTCTCATCATCTTGGCCAGCTGGGGCGTGGCTCTGTTGGAATATACAGCCATGGTTCCCGCTAACCGCATCGGCTCTGAAGTACATGGCGGTCCGTTCAGCTTGGTAGAACTCAAGGTGATTCAAGAGGTCGTGAGCCTTATCGTTTTCATGATTATCAGCATCAAAGTGTTCAAAATGGGCGAGTTCCATTGGAACCATCTTGTGGGTTTCGGATTACTTGTTCTGGCGGTTTATTTTATTTTCAAAAAATAACGAAAAAACTTGCTTTTTTATAGAAAACGATGTATTTTTGTAATTCAAAAATTTGATTTGATATGAAATTTTACGACGTTGATTCGATTTTTACTTTCGGAAAATATGAGGGTGAGACTTTGGCTGAAGTCTTCGAGAAAGACCCGAAATATATAAAATATTGTGAGGAAAACATCGACGATTTCTACATCGCCCCTGATGTGCTGAAGGAGTTGAGGGCCTCATCGCGCGACAACAAGTTGCTCACGGCCAACCTCGATGAGATGACCGACGAGGAACTGCGCGATTTTATGAGTGAAATGAACGACATCGACGAGTTTGACGAGAGCAAGCTCGAAGAAGATTTCGACTGGGAAGAAGGCGAAAACATGTTTGCCGAGGACGAAGAAGACATCTTCGGTGAAAATGAGGATGAATACTATGAGGATGAAGGCTTCGACGAGCCTTACGATGATCCGTACGACAGATACTAGATCCTTTCGGAAATTCCGTAAACCTTATTTTTTGACGACGTTGACTGCACGAGTTCGGCTAAGAACCCCGTGAGGAACAGTTGTGTACCGACCACCATGCAGAGCAAAGCGAGGTAGAACAACGGACGGCGTGTCATTCCGTAGGCGTGGTAAGCGTATTTCTTGACCACGAGGATGACGCTCATGACGAAACCGGCGAGGAATGTCAGGCTGCCAAGTCCTCCGAAGAGGTGCATCGGGCGTTTGCCGAACTTAGAGATGAAAGTGATGGTGAGCAAATCGAGGTAACCCCTTAAAAATCTGCTCATTCCGAACTTCGAGGTGCCGAATTTCCTCTTCTGGTGATGAACCACCTTCTCCCCTATGTGCGTGAATCCTGCAGCTTTCGCGATGACAGGGATGTAACGGTGCATCTCGCCGTAGATCTCGATGCTTTTCACCACTTCGTTGCGATATGCTTTCAATCCGCAGTTGAAGTCGTGGAGCTTGATACCTGTCATGCGGCGTGTCGACCAGTTGTAGAACTTCGACGGGATGTTTTTCGTGAATGTCGAGTCGTAACGCTTTTTCTTCCAGCCACTTACAAGGTCGTAGCCGTCTTTCTCAATCATGTTGAAGAGCTCCGGAATCTCATCGGGGCTGTCCTGTAAATCTGCGTCCATGGTGATTACCACGTCGCCTTGTGCCACCTTGAAACCTTCGTTGAGAGCGGCCGACTTGCCGTAATTTCTGCGGAAGCGGATGCCGTGGATGTTAGGATTCTCTTCCTTGAGCTTCTGGATGCAATGCCATGAGCCGTCGGTGCTGCCGTCGTCGACAAACACGATCTCGTATGAAAAGTTGTTTTCATTCATGACGCGGCGGATCCAGGCCTCGAGTTCAGGCAGCGATTCCTCCTCATTCAGCAAAGGTATGATGACAGATATATCCATTTCAATCTTTTTTACGTGCAAAGATAGCAATAATTAATGAATAAAACAGCGATAATATCACATTTATTATCAACATCGAGACGGCGGTTGCCAGAGGTGAGAAAAGCTGGCGCATCTGACGGCCGTTTTCGTAAAGCCCTATCCTACTCTCGATTCCGACGTAAGCGTAGAGAATATAGATGACTACGCTGAAGATGACGGAGCCAATAAGTCCGCTGAGGAAACTCATCTGGAAAGCCTTGCCGTAGGAGAACTCGCTCCACACGAATTTGTTTTTGAAAAAGGCCAAGGTGATGCTGAGCCAGACGAACGGAATTAGGTAAATTATTGAGAATAAATATGATGAGGCGACGTACAGGCGTTCGTAAAAGATAGTATAAGTAATTGATAATAAAAGACTTAACAACAATCCTGAAACTATGACTGTTGTCCAATACTGCTTGCCTGTGTATGTCGGGTTTATTATCATCTCAGACAAAAAAGGGTAAGCTACTTATATCGCACCGCTCAACCATCTACCCTTGCTGCCTTCCGACCCTGGGGGAGTTTGACAGGAGCTGGTCGTATAAGACTTACCCGCTGCAAAAATACGAAAAATTTTGATTTGACAAGATATTTTGGAAAAATTAATAAAAATCCCCGGCAGAATCGCTTCCACCGGGAATTTTATCACAAACAATTAATCTTTAAAAATCTAATTTTAAATCTTTAAATCATAATTATTTCTCCACTTCTTTCTTCAGTCTCTCTGTCAGCATCGGGACGATCTTGTGTAGGTCACCGACGATGCCGAGGTCAGCGGCTGAGAAGATTGGTGCGTATTTGTCCTTGTTGATGGCGATGATGAAGTCTGACTCTTCCATACCTGCGAGGTGCTGGATAGCGCCGGAGATACCGCATGCCATGTAAAGGGCCGGACGCACTGTCTTACCTGTCTGACCGACTTGGAAGCAGTGATCCATGATGCCTGCGTCGACCATGGCACGTGATGATGACACCATGCCACCGAGGACGTCGGCCAAAGCCTGAAGCTTGTTGAAACCTTCCTTGTCGTGAACGCCACGGCCACCTGACACCAAAATCTTGGCATCGGCGATGTCGTCAGCGCACTTGCAGTTCATCTTGGTCTCAATGACTTTGACTTTGAACTTGCTTGTGTCGAACTTAGGAGCAAACATTGTGATGGTGCCTTTTCTGCCGGCCTCGCGGACGCGTTTCTGCATCACGCCAGGACGCACTGTCGACATCTGAGGACGTGTGTTAGGGCAAAGAATTGTTGCCATCAGGTTGCCACCGAATGCAGGACGTGTTGAGCGGAACTGCTTCTCGCCTGTCTCCTCGACGATACCGATTTCAAGCTTGGTGCAGTCTGCTGTCAGACCGGTCTTCAAACGTGAAGCGATACGTGGTGCGAGGTCACGGCCGATGGTTGTTGCACCGTAAAGGACGATGCTCGGGCAACCGGCTGTAATCATCTGATACACAACCTGTGAATACTGTTCTGTCAAGTAATCCTTGAGTTCAGGGCAGTCGGCGACGAGCACTTCGTCAGCACCCATCTCGATAAGACTCTGAGCCTGATCTTTCACATTGTGGCCGAGTAACATTGCCACGACTTTCTCGCCGAGAGCGTCGGCCAAGTCGCGTGCTTTACCTAAAAGTTCGTAAGCTACGGATTGGATTGTACCACCGCGCTGTTCTGCGAACACATATACGTTTTTATAATCTTTGATATCCATAACTCTTACTTTTAGATTAAATGTTTCTCTTTCAATTTCTTAACAATGATTTCGACTGCTTCTTCCTCGCTCACTTCAAACACCTCGCCCGGTGCCTTAAGCTGTTTAGGGAATGACTGCCACACCTTTGTTGGTGAGCCTTTCAGACCGAGTTTGTTCTCGTCGACATCGAGTTTGTCGGCGCCCCAAACCTCAACTTCTCTGTCGTAAGCGTCAACGATGCCGGCGACTGTCATGTAACGTGCCTCGAATGCTGATGCCAACACTGTGAGGACGCACTTACCTTCGACTTCGAGAGTCTGCACGCTGTCTTCGTTTTCTTTCTTCACGATGAAGTTGCCGTTCTTTTCGCGTTCAGCGTCGATGACGTATGAAACCTGTGGAAGACCGAGGTGTTCTGCCATCTCAGGACCGACCTGTGCTGTGTCACCGTCGATAGCTTGACGGCCAGCGATGATGAGGTCATAGTCCAAAGTCTTGATGGCGCCTGCCAATGCGTATGATGTTGCGAGAGTATCAGCACCAGCGAACTTTCTGTCGCTCAATAAGATAGCTCTGTCAACGCCCATAGCGAAAGCTTCTCTCAGGATGAGGTCGGCTTGTGGAGGTCCCATTGTGATCACTGTGACGTTAGCGCCGTATTTGTCTTTCATCTGGAGTGCGAGTTCGAGACCTCCCTTGTCGTCAGGGTTCATGATGCTCGGAACGCCTTCACGGATAAGAGTATTCTTTACCGGATCGATTTTGATTTCGGTAGTATCAGGTACTTGCTTTATACAAACTATAATATTCATAATCCTTCCCTCCTATTTAAATAAATGACCGGCAATAACCATTCTCTGAACCTCTGATGTACCTTCGTAGATCTCGGTAATCTTGGCGTCGCGCATCATGCGTTCGACCGGATATTCACGTGTGTAGCCGTAGCCGCCGTGGAACTGGACTGCCTTTGTAGTCACTTCCATTGCTGTCTCAGCTGCGAAGAGTTTTGCCATTGCTGCATCTGCCGAGTATGGGAGACCTTTGTCTTTCTTCCATGCTGCGCTTCTGACGAGCAAACGGGCTGCCTCGACCTTTGTCTTGAGGTCGGCCATCTGGAACTGTGTGTTCTGGAACTGGGCGATAGCCTTGCCGAACTGCTTACGTTCCTTGGTGTATTTCACTGTCTCATCCATAGCGCCTTGAGCGATGCCGAGAGCCTGTGAAGCGATACCGATACGGCCGCCGTCGAGGGTCTTCATAGCGATGTTGAAGCCTTTTCCGAGAGGTCCGAGGAGGTTTTCCTTCGGCACTTCGCAGTTTTCGAAAATCAACTCGCAGGTCGCGCTGCCGCGGATACCCATCTTCAACTCTTTCTTACCGATACTGAAGCCCTTGAAGCCTTTCTCAACGATGAATGCCGAGATGCCCTTAGTGCCTTTGCTCTTATCTGTCATTGCCATGACGATGAACACATCGGCGTAAGCTGCGTTGGTGATGAAAATCTTTGTTCCGTTGAGGATGTATTTGTCGCCAGCGTCAACAGCCATTGTCTGCTGCATGGCGGCGTCGGTACCGGCGTTAGGCTCGGTGAGACCGAAAGCGCCGATCCATTCGCCTGATGCGAGCTTCGGCAAATATTTCATCTTCTGTTCCTCTGTTCCGTTTTCGAGGATAGGTGCCATGCACAATGATGTGTGAGCCGAGAGGATGACGCCTGTGGTGGCGCATACTCTTGAGAGCTCCTCAACAGCCATGATGTACATCTGCACTGATCCGCCGGCGCCGCCGTACTGGCGTGGCACTGGGATGCCCATCAAACCTAATTTCGCCATCTTCTTGACGGTCTCCATAGGGAAACGTTCTGTCTCGTCAACTTCGGCTGCCAAAGGCTTGACCTCGTTCTCCGCAAACGATCTGATCATCTGCAGGAACAATTCTTCTGTCTTTGAATAGCTAAAATCCATTAGATTATGTTATTTCAATTAATATTCCTTTAATTTCTAGTATTTGTAGAAACCTTCACCTGTCTTACGTCCGAGTAATCCGGCGCGCACCATCTTGCGGAGAAGTGGATGTGGACGGTACTTAGGATCACCGAATTCGTTGTAAAGCACCTCCATGATGGCGAGGTTGACATCGTTTCCGATGAGGTCGGCCAATGCGAGAGGTCCCATTGGGTGGTTTGCGCCAAGCATCATGCACTTGTCGATATCCTCTGCTGATGCGATGCCGTCGGCCAAGATACCGACTGCCTCGTTGATCATAGGGATGAGGATGCGGTTGACAACGAAACCTGGGGCTTCCTTCACCTCGACCGGCTGTTTGCCGATTGATGTGGCGAGGTCAACGATGCATTTTGTCACTTCGTCGCTTGTGAGCTGTCCCTTGATGACTTCCACCAATGCCATTCTGTCGGCCGGGTTGAAGAAGTGCATGCCGATGAACTGTGCAGGACGTGTTGTGCAGGCAGCGATTTCGGTGATTGACAATGATGATGAGTTTGTTGCGAAGATTGCTTCCGGTTTGCAGATCTTGTCGAGTTCCATGAACACCTCTTTCTTAAGCTGCATCTCTTCGACTGCTGCCTCGATGACGAGGTCGGCGTCTTTGAATGAAGCATAGTCGGTGGTTGTGGTGATGTTCTTCAACAGAGCGTCAACGTCCTCTTGAGTCATCTTACCTTTCTCAACGAGTTTTGCGTAACCTTTTGCGATTGAACCCATTGCCTTGTCGATGCTGGCCTGAGTTCTGCTCTTCATGACGACTGGCATCTTAGCTGCGAAAGCCTTCACGATGCCCTTTGCCATGGTTCCTGTTCCGATAACGAATACTTTCATATTTTTTAAATTTGATAATTTAGATTCATATAAATTAATGCGAAGAAGCTACTGGGCGAATAGAGCAACCAACGCTCCGAATGATGCGTCTGACAGCGCAACCATCCGAATCGACTTTAAGAAAGTATACTCCATATGAAGCGACTGTAAAAAGCGAACTCGACCAATAGTAGCCTTGAACCTTTTCATCTTCGTAGTCGATTTCATGTCGATAGCCAGCTGCAGGCAGGAAGAGACTGTTACCATTGGAAGCTGTGAGCAATACTCCGTTAACACCATTTTGTGTTGTCCATGTAACGGTTGTGTTATTGTATAGTTCTTCAAAATCTTCCTCAGTTGGTATTCTCCAACCCTCACCCCAATTTGTTGTTGCAGCATCGTCTTCCGGAAGCAATAAGGTCAAGTTATCAATTGATCCCATTTTGCCAAGTTTAGATTTGCAGCAATATTTAGTTAGGGTTTTGTCACTTCCCTTGCAGTATTTGTAGTTGCTCCAATCATATTTGTCTTTGTTAGGTGTAGTCTCCCCCCAAGCAAAGAAATCACCGTAATCTTCGGGTGTTTCTGCACCTATATTACAAGTAGCCCACAAAATTCCGCTTGGTAAACCAAGGTCAACCCACTCATGACCATTAATAGCACTTTCTGGATTTTGCCCATACAACGGCATGATACAAACTGCTGCACAAGCAAATACGAATAATAATGTCTTTTTCATTGTGGTTGACCTTTTTATTTTTAAAACTACTTTCCGGTGAAGTTAGGTTTACTCTTCGCGAGGAAAGCCTTCATCCCCTCTTTCTGGTCTTCTGTTGCAAAGCATTTTCCAAAGTTGCGGTTTTCCAGTTCGATGGCGTCGGCTGCAACCATATCGTAGCTCTCGTTGATGCATTCCTTAGCATATTTGATAGCCAAAGGCGCATTGGCGACGATTTTCTGGGCTGTCTCGATGACTTTTTCCATCAGAACTTCCGGCTCATAAACAGCGTTCACCAAGCCGATGCGCAATGCTTCGTCTGCACGGATGGCTTTGCCAGTGTAAATCATCTCCTTGGCGTAGCCTTGTCCGATGAGCTTTGCGAGACGGTATGTGCCGCTGAAACCAGGTGTGATGCCCAGTCCCACCTCCGGCTGACCGAATCTGGCGTTGCTTGAGGCATAACGGAAGTCGCATGCCATTGCCAGCTCGCATCCGCCGCCGAGGCAGAATCCGTTGACGGCAGCTATGACAGGGATCGGGAGCAGCTCTATCTTACGGAAAGCGATGGCACCGAGTTTACTGAACTCATAGCCTTCTTTCTCGTAGAGATGCACCATCTCAGAGATATCCGCGCCAGCCACAAACGATTTCTCGCCGTCACCAGTGATGATGAGCACGCGGGTCTTCTTGGTGTCGAGGTTGCTGACGAAGTCGTCGATTTCTCTTAAAACCGTCGAATTTAGAGCATTCAACGATTTAGGAGCCGACACCGTCATGATGGTGATGCCGTCTTCGCGGAAATCGGTTTTTAAGAATTGATATTCCATGATTAGTCAACCATTGATTTGAGGTTCGGGCTGATGATGAGCTTAGCCTCTGTTGCGGCCTGCACCTGCTCAACAGTGAATTCAGGATGGATCTCTGTGAGGACGATGCCTTCTTTTGTAATTTCCATCACACCCATCTCGGTGATGATCATGTTGACCTGACCAGCTGCTGTGAGAGGCAGTGTGCATTCCTTCAAGATCTTCGGAGCACCTTTTTGTGTGTGTTCCATGGTGAGGATAACGCGTTTTGCACCGACCACGAGGTCCATAGCACCGCCCATACCTGGTGCCATCTTGCCCGGAATGATCCAGTTGGCGAGGTTACCCTTCTCATCGACCTGCAATGCGCCGAGGAACGACACGTTGACGTGACCGCCGCGGATGATTGCGAATGATGTTGCTGAATCGAATGTGCAAGCGCCTAGTGTCAAGGTGATGAAACCGCCGCCAGCGTTGATGAGGTTCTTGTCTTCCTTGCCTTCTTCAGGTGTCGGGCCCATACCCATAGCACCGTTCTCGGTCTGCAGCGTCACTGAAACGCCTTTTGGAAGGTAGTTAGGAATCAATGTCGGGATACCGATACCAAGGTTCACTACATCGCCGTCATGCAGCTCTTTTGCCGCTCTCTTGGCGATAACTTCTCTCATTTCGTTTTTATCCATATTCTGAAATATTTAATTGTTAATTTTTTGAATTTTCTACTTCATTCCACGTTTGACCATTTCTTGAACCACGAACGAAGCCACATCGTCGGCGTAGGTGTTCATTCCGAAACCTGCGTCAAAACCGAGTTCTTTCGCGAGTTCGTGCGAGATTCGGGCGCCACCGCAGCAGCAAATCATCTTGTCGCGCAAGCCTTCAGCCTCCATCAGCTCGATGAAGTTGGTCATATTTTTGATGTGAACGTCTTTCTGGGTAACTGTCTGCGATACGAGCAACGCATCGGCGTGAAGCTCTACGCCTTTTGCGATGAATTCCTCATTCGGAACCTGCGAACCGAGGTTGTAAGCCTCAATCATCTCGTAACGCTCGAGTCCGTAGTGACCGGCGTAGCCTTTCATGTTCATGATGGCGTCGATACCCACGGTATGAGCGTCGGTACCAGTACTTGCGCCAACGATGACGATCTTACGGCCGATGTTTTCCTTGATGTATTGGTCGGTTTCGTACATATCCATGGTGTTCGACTCGACCTTAGGAACGTATATCGTGCTGTAGTTCACGGTGTGAGTGCAGCTTCCGTAGCAGTTGAAGAAGGTGAATCCTGGTGTCAACTCTTTGTAATACACCACGATAGGATTCTCGAAACCCATAGTTTTGAGGAGTTGTTTCGCTGCCTCGACAGCTTCAGCGCCGCATGGGACCGGCAAAGTAAAGCTCAACTGGGTTTTACCGTCGTTCATGGTGTCGCCATACGGCTTGATTTTGGTTAAGTCTAAGGTTTTGTCGAAATCCTTAGCTTCCATTGAATATAATCCTTCGCTCATATATAATATAATTTATTCTCTTTCAATAAGTTACAAAAATAACTACGACGAAGGCGGCTGAGCCTTCATCAAGTCAGCAAATATAATATATTTTTTTAAATAAAAAACAAAAATTTTCGAATTTTTGTTGTGATTATTGGTACCATTTTCGAAATGCTCAACAGTACCCTGTGGTAGGTCGCATTTCTGCAAATGGCACCAATAATCTTTATTGTCTCTTTCGGAAGAGTTTCTTTCTGAACATAAACAGATTGAAAATGATGAAAACGACGATTAAAATTCCCAATGTGATGAGTGCTTGAGTGAAGCCTTGCGGGGCGTAGCTTACCAAAAGCAGTACGGGGAAGCCCAGCGCCACTGCTGGAAGTGACTGTAAAACAAGGTTGTTTGCGGCCGGTGTCTCAAATTTCGGGTCGATCTCACGAAGGAGAATCATGCCGTTGGAAGCGGTGCCGGTGAGCATGCCGAACATGCTGAAGAAACCTTCGTAGGTATAGTTCGGATAGAGATGTTTGCAGACCTTAAGAACAAACCAGAACGTGGCGATGGCACCGAGGGTGCAGACGAGGATGTAAGGCAGCGCAAACCCCTTGAATTCGCTGAAGTTGATGGCTGCTGTGCCTGCTACAATCATGATGTCGAAGAAGAGTCCGCTGATGCGGTTCAAAAGGTAGTTGTTGATGTATTCGCGCTTCATGATTTGGCGTTTTCTCAAGACTTTGATGATACCTTTAATCATGATGCCGAACAATGTGCCAAGCAGGAAGTTGAAGCCCCACATCAATGGCATCAAGGTCTTCTCGCCGAAGGTGCCGAGGTCTAAAGTCTGAAGGAAATGGTTGAAGAGATATACCAAAAGATAGGTGAAAAGCACCAGACAGATTTGGATTGAGAGCTTGTCAACTGACTCAGTATCAGGGATTTCGTTGTCGCCTTCGTAGTCGCTGAGCTTGTTTTTCTGCTTCTCTTGAATCTCGGAGATTTTGATCTTACCTTTTTTCTTCAGAATGTTAAGATAAACGACTCCGACCACGCAGCCGATGATGAAACCCATAGCAGCTATTGACAGTCCGAAGTCTTTACCCGGGAATATGATGCCTTGCTCCAGTGCCCTATCCATGTATATCGTGCCGAAGTTAAGAGCTTGTCCCGGACCTTGTCCGTAGCCCATCGGGAGAAGCAGTCCAGCGGCGTAGAAAATCTTATTTCCGAAGTAGAACATCGGGATTGTAACTAACAGTCCCACAATGCCTTGGATGATATATGTGCTTGCCGTCAGCGTGCCTGTCTCGACCACTTTCATGGTGCTAGATTTCGACTCGACTTTGTTGTTTTTCAATGCTAGAGCGACGAATCCGAGGCCGAGGGCATGGTAAGTGATGATTTCCATCGTGTTTTTGTCGATGAGATCTTCCCAACCTAGAACGTTGGAATATAACCATCTGAATATCAATATCAAAGCGCCGCCTATCAATGCCGAAGGGATAAGACTCTTCTGCATAAACGGGACTTTGGTTCGAACGATGTTGCCTGCCAATAGGCCGACGGAGATGATACACAGTTGTAACATGACGTTCCAAACGGCGTCGGTTGCGAAAAACGGTACTGCTAATGTATTCATTGTTAATCGATTTTGTTTAGTTTCTCTTCCAGTGCGACGATGATGTCGCGGTATTTTGCGGCATTCATGAAGTCGAGTTCCTTGACGGACTTCTCCATCTCTTTCTTGGCTTCCTGGATAGCTTTTCTGATGTCTTTCGGCGATCGGTAGATGGCGACTTTCTCTGCTGCCTCGGCACGGATGCCTTCTTCGGCCGTCTCATACTCCACCAGGCGTTGTTTGTTGAGGGTCTCGCCCCAAGCAGTGTCGAGCGGTTTGATGATGGTCTTAGGCACGATTCCGTTGGCGATGTTGTACGCCATCTGTTTCTCGCGCCGCCTCTGGGTCTCGTCGATGGTCTTGCGCATCGAGTCGGTGATTTTGTCGGCGTACATTATCACTTTGCTCTCGGCGTTTCGGGCGGCGCGACCAGCGGTCTGCGTCAGCGACCGCTCCGATCGCAGAAAGCCTTCCTTATCTGCATCGAGGATTGCAACCAATTGAACCTCAGGCAGATCGAGGCCTTCACGGAGCAGGTTGACGCCCACAAGCACGTCGAAGTCGCCTTTTCGAAGACCCATCATGATCTCCACACGGTCGAGGGTGTCGACATCGGAATGTATATATCTCGTGTTGATATTCAAGTTGTTAAGATAACGCGTGAGCTCCTCAGCCATGCGTTTTGTCAGCGTGGTGACTAGCACACGTTGCTTGTTGCCGACTACGCGGACTATCTCATCGACGAGGTCGTCGACCTGGTTGGTGCAAGGTCTCACCTCGATTATCGGGTCTAACAGGCCTGTCGGACGGATCAATTGCTCCACGTAGACACCTTGTGTCTGCTGCATCTCGTAGTCGCCCGGCGTGGCGCTGACATATATCGTCTGTCCCGTAAGTGCTTCAAACTCATCGAATTTCAGCGGACGGTTGTCGAGCGCCGACGGCAGTCGGAAGCCGTATTCTACCAAAGTCTGTTTGCGCGAGCGGTCGCCTCCGTACATGCCACGGATCTGCGACACAGTGACGTGGCTCTCGTCGATGATGGTGATGAAGTCGTCGGGGAAGAAATCGAGCAGACAGAACGGGCGCGTGCCGGCGGCGCGTCCATCGAAATATCGTGAGTAGTTCTCGATACCCGAACAGTAGCCGAGTTCCCGAATCATCTCAACGTCATGATTTACGCGGTCTTCCAGACGTTTTGCATCCTCATATTTGCCTATCTCACGGAAATATTCAGCTTGTTTGAACATGTCGAGCAGAATCTCCTCAGTGGCCTGTTTTATCTTCTCTTTCGAGGTGACGAAGATATTGGCTGGAAACAGCGTGATGTTCTGCAAACTCTCGATTCTGGTGCCGTTAATAGGGTCGAACGACTCGAGTTCTTCAATCTCATCGTCCCAGAAGATGATCCGGTAAGGTGTATCGGAATAGGCCGGAAAAACATCTACTGTATCGCCTTTTACACGGAATCGTCCGCGCGTGAATTCTATATCGTTTCGGCTGTAAAGCGCATTAGAGAGGTTGAAAAGCAGGTCGTCGCGACGAATCTTCTGTCCCAGCTCGATATTGATTACGTTTTTGCTGAAATCTTCAGGGTTTCCAATGCCGTAAATGCATGATACTGAAGATACTACGATGACATCTCGTCTTCCGGAAAGCAAAGCCGAAGTGGTGCTTAAACGCAGCCTGTCGATTTCATCATTGATCGACAAATCCTTCTCGATATAGGTATTCGTCTGCGGAATAAACGCTTCAGGCTGATAATAATCGTAGTATGAAACGAAATATTCCACCTTATTTTCAGGGAAAAACTGTTTGAATTCGCTGTAAAGCTGGGCTGCAAGTGTCTTGTTATGACTCAAAACCAAAGCCGGCCGGTTCAGCTCCGCCAGCATATTGGCAATAGTAAAAGTCTTGCCGGAACCCGTAACTCCCATCAGAGTCTGGTATCTCTCCCCTGCCAGGATGCCGTTTTTCAGCTGCTCGATGGCTTGCGGCTGGTCGCCCGTTGGCTTAAACTCCGATGACAGTTTGAAATTCATAATCAATGAGTTACATTAAACGTCATGATGATTGGATAATGATCCGACATCTTTTTCTTGATTCTTGTGAATGTCATCGGGACGATATCGTCGCTATGCCAGAAATAGTCGATTCGCAGCAATGGCAGTCTGCCGCAGTATGTCTTGCCCAGACCGCTTCCCACCTGCAGGAAAGCGTCGTTCATGCCAGCGTTTTTCATCTGATGATAAGTGTATGAAAGCGGCGTATCGTTGAAGTCACCGCAGATGATTATCGGAAGACCGTTGTGAGGCATGTTTCCGACTATCGTCTTGGTATCTTCAGTCCTTTTTTGGAAGCCGTCTTTAAGTTTGAATATCAACGACTTACCCATCGTTTCCGAGTTCTCGACGTAATTCTTTGCGTCGCGAAGGTATTCTATCTCTTCTTTTGAGATGCTAAACGATTGAAGATGAACGCATTCCACGTAAAATTTACCTAATCCTTGAGCGTTGACAAGCTTTACAAACCCAACATCGTCAATTTCGTTGAAATGCTCAGTAAAATCATCATCTTCCAAAGGATATTTCGAGAAAATGTAATTGCCTATTTTTGAAGCGTTGCAATAATATTTACAGCCGATTTGCTCAGCAAAATCTGCAACGTAGTCGACTTTTGAAGTCTTGACAAGATAACATTCCTGAAGGCAAAGGATATCGGGATTTTGTTCTTTAATCATCTCGATAACATCAGCCCTAACACTCTTCGCATTTCGTTGATTATCAGTGATATCCCTAAAATGAGCAACGTTATACGACATTATCTTGATATTGCCAGGTTCGATATGTTCTTTTTTTACAGAATAAGAATTCAAAAAGCCAGGAATTGCTATGGCTAACGCCAATAATGGATAAAGCACCGCTTTTTTCGATTTTAGGACGATTAAAGCCAACAATATCAATAAGTTAAAGAGAAAAATAGGCCAAAATGACACTCCGAAGTAAGATGTGACGATGAAATGGTTGGGCGAGATCATCGGGTTGATGGCACAGAGAACCTGGCTCAGCAGTCCGATCACTGCGAAAATGCCGACCAAAAATATCAGCGCACGTCGTCCGAATGACTTTTTCTTAGCCTTCTCTCCCATCAGTCTTTCTTGCTTTGTTTGAACAGAAACTCTTTCTCCTCTTTAGTCAGGCTGTCGTAGCCGCCTTTGCTGATCTTATCAAGTATTTCGTCGGTACGCTTATCATCGTCGGCACGCTTTTGGTTGTAGTCCCAATCCGACATTGGACGGCCATTCCCTTGACTGTCGTCTTTCTTAAACTTGATATTAAATTTCGGTCTCCAATCCCCCATTTTATAACGCCAGTACATGATTAGCATGAAGCCGAACAGCATGCCGCCCACATGAGCGAAATGCGCCACGTTGTCGACCGACGAGAAGCCTGAGAACAGCTCGAGCAGACCGTAGATTATAACCACCCATTTTGCCTTGATCGGTATAGCAAAATATATGTAAATTCTGGAGTTTGGCCACATCATGCCGAATGCGAGAAGTATGCCGTAGACCGCTCCCGAGGCGCCCACTGTGGTGAGCATGTTGAGGTAGTCGTTGACTGGGATGCTGCGGTTGCCGATGCTGACAAATTGATAATGTTCGACGATATCACTAAGTTGAATGTATTGAACGAGTTCCTGCGTCAAGCCGGCGCCGATGCCGCAGACGAAGTAAAATATCAGGAAACGCTTGGGACCCCAGACGTTTTCGATGCTGTTGCCGAACATCCAGAGGGCGAACATGTTGAAGAAAAGATGTGCGAAATTGCCGTGCATGAACATGTAGGTCATGAACTGATACGGTCTGAAGTCGGATGCGCCTATGTAATGCAGTCCGAGGTAGTCCGACAGGTCGACATGCCATGCAACATCTGCTGCCCATGTCGCGAGGTAAAATATCACATTGATAATCAAGAGGTTCTTGACTACCAAAGGTAAAATTGAGAAGCCCTGAGGCCTAAATTGGTTTTCCATTAGCTCAAACGTGTTTTTATGTCGTCAGCACTGATGATCGCGAAGATTTTCCTGCCGTTTGGCGCCACTTCTGCCACCGCGCAGCCGAAGAGTCGGTCGACGATGTCCTGCATCTCCAACGCGCTCAGTGTCTGACCCGCCTTCACTGCCATCTGTGATGCCAGCGAGCGTGCTAAATTTAATTTCTTATCTGATTGATTACCAGAGTTTTGTGTCTTGTAATCCTCTAAAATCTTTTCAATGATCGAGACGGCGTCACTGCCTTTGCAGTCGACAGGCGTGCCGTTGATGACGAAGGTGGTGTTGTTCATCGCCTCGATGCGGAAGCCGATCTTTTCGAGCTCAGGTTTCAGCTCTTTAAGCAGCGATGCATCGTTGATATTCAATGAGATATGATGCGGGAACAATTCCTGCTGTGACGCTATCACCTCTGTCTCCATCTCCTTGAGATATTTCTCGTAAAGGATGCGTTCGTGTGCCAGATGCTGGTCGATGACGAGGATGCCCGACTTCACCGTGGTGACTATGTACGACTGCTGCAGCTGTATGTACAAGCTCTTCTGATCTTCGTCGAGAGGCTTGTTTTCGCTGGTGCTTTCGGCAATTTTGCTGTTTGCCACGATGTCGTTGCTGTCGTCGTAGGCGATGCGCCAGTTTTGTTGTTGCTGATGACGTATCGGACTGATTTTGAACGGGTTATAGTTAGGGTCAAAGTCCACTTTCGGTGTCACCACCGGGCGGTCCATGCGGCTTGCCTCACCGAAGTCGATGCCCATATTCGGGTTGATGTCGAAGTCGAGTTCGGTGGCTAAGTTATTCTGTCCGATGGCTTTACGCACAGCCGAGTGCATGATGGCGTAGATCAGCTTCACGTCGATGAAGTTGACTTCAGTCTTTGTCGGGTGAATGTTGATATCTATCTCTTTCGGATCTATCTGAATATCAAGGAAATAGCCTGGGAAGCAGTCCTGCGGGATGAGTTCCTTGTAGGCGTTTTCCACCGCGTGATGCAGGTAGGCATGCTTGATGAAACGGCGGTTCACGAAGAAATACTGCTCGCCGCGTGTCTTCTTCGAAAACTCAGGTTTTACTATGAATCCCTCGATTGTTACCGACTCCGTGACCTGGTTCACAGGCAGCAGTTTGCTGTCGTAATCCTTGCCAAAGAGGCCTACGATACGTTGTTTCAGGGTGCCCGGATACAGGTGGAACAGCTCTTTGTCGTTGCTCACGAAGGTGAATCCTATCTCCGGGTTCATTATTGTGATGCGGAAGAACTCCTCATTGATGTGGCGGAGCTCTGCCTCATTGGATTTCAAGAAGTTACGTCGTGCCGGCACGTTGAAAAACAGGTTTTTCACAGTGAAGTTGGTGCCCACTGATGCCGGTTTCGGCAGCTGTTCGATGACTTTCGAGCCCTCGATGCGGATTTTGGTACCCACTTCGTCTTCTTTGCGACGTGTGGTCAACTCGACTTGTGCCACAGCAGCTATCGATGCCAATGCTTCTCCGCGGAAACCCATGGTACGTATGGCGAAGAGGTCATCCGCACACGATATCTTCGATGTCGCGTGCCGTTCAAAACACAGTCGTGCGTCGGTCTCCGACATTCCGCAGCCGTTGTCTACGACTGTGATGAACGTGCGGCCGGCGTCCTTCACGATGAGGTCGACTTGTGTGGCACCCGCGTCGATGGCGTTTTCGATGAGCTCCTTGACAACGGACGCCGGCCGCTGGATGACCTCGCCCGCTGCTATCTGGTTGGCTACTGAATCGGGAAGTAACTTAATGATATCCAACGACATAGCTACTTACCTCCCATCTTAAGGAACATCGTCACAAAATTCTCCAGGAATGGAGTGAAGAATATAACTGAAATCAAAAACGCTGAAATACCGACGATTATCGCGATACGCAGCCATTTGAACGAATATGTGTAAGTCACCTTCTTTCCGTCGTTGATGTCTCTCCCCCATCTCTGCCTCATCTGCACTCTAAGCTTCTCACTATCAGAGAGTTTCGAATCCAAGCCCAGTGCTGCCTTCCTTTTTTCCAACTCCTCTTTTTCGGGGTCGTAATACCTCGGAATGTAGTTAAATTTCGGCATCTCAGGCCTATGAAACATGAAAATTCCCATAATTCAATATTTTAATCTGCAAAGATAAACATTTTTTTCGAGATTTGAGTCAATTTTTTGATTAATAAATATAAAAAAGAAATACATCATTTTTGTCAAAAATTTCATATATTTGCAGATTGTACATATTAGTTTTGAATTGAGATGAGAAAACTGCTATTTGTCTGTGTTTCAATGATTTGCATGCTCGTATCGTGCGGCGAGAAGTCGAACGAAGCGAAAAATGAGTCATGCACTGAAAACGAAAATCTGATGCAATATACGAGTTATATCGATGTAACTCATTATAAATCAGGATATTATGTCAATGTTTCAAATCCTTGGAACGAGAAATCGCTTGGCGAGTATTATCTCTATCCCGATTCACTCGACCTTCCTGATGAACTCAAAAACCAGGTCGTGATTCGTACCCCAGTGAAGAATGTTGTGGCTTATTCATCTACGCAATGGTCAGTATTTCTTGAGATTGGCGAGATTTCGAGAGTGAAAGGAATTCTGGAAAGTGACTACACCGACAATGTTGAGATAAAGCGCCTTTTAGCTGAGAAAAAGATAGAGGATGTGGGTATTGAGACGAGTTTGAAGACCGAAATCGTAATCAACCTCCACCCTGACGTGATACTTTACACGCCATATTCGACCGTTCCTAAGACCGAAATCGGTGAGCTTACGGGTGCAGTGATGTTCCCGTTTGCCGACTACCTCGAGAACCATCCTCTCGGACGGGCTGAATGGCTGAAAGTGATAGGTTTTCTTACCTGTCGCGAAGATGACGCCAATCAATGGTTTAACAATATTGTGAGCCGCTATGAGTCGTTAAAAACGCTTTGCGAGAACGCTGAAAACCGTCCGACTGTCTTCTCCGACCTGCCGTTTGAAGGACAATGGTATCTGCCTGGCGGTGCGAGCTATATCGCGCAGATTTTCCACGATGCAGGCGCTGATTACATCTGGAAAGACAACAATTCCACAGCAAGTCTGCCTGTCGACGCCGAAACGGTGCTTTCAAAGGCCCGCGACGCTGATTTCTGGCGCGTGATGAACTCGACTAATCACAAGTTCTCATATGAGGGTTTAGCCGTTGAAAATGAATTATATACGTATTTTAAGGCATATAAAGACAGAAATATTCTGGTGTGCGACATCCGCGAAAGCGGTTATTTCGAGAAATCGGAATACGAACCGGACATACTGTTGAAGGACTTCGTCTATGCTTTCCATCCGGAAATGCTTGAAAATGAAGACTATACGCCGAAATATTTCTATAGGTTGAAAGATGAAAAATAGCAGGATAACCATCGGAATTTTAGGGATTATCATCTTCGGAATCATCCTTTTTGTGCTGAATCTGTTCGTCGGATCGGTGATGGTTCCTTTTGAGGACATATTTAAAGTATTACTTGAAGTAAACGATGATAAGACTCTGAGTGTCATTATTTTCAATTATCGACTACCTCAAGCTTTGACAGCTCTACTTGCAGGTGCTGCTTTAGCTGTAGCCGGTTTGTTGATGCAAACACTATTCAGAAACCCGCTTGCTGATCCATCAATGCTCGGTATCAGTAGCGGTGCGAGTTTAGGTGTGGGCATAGTTATACTTTTGACGGGTGCGATCTCAGGTGCAGCGGTCTCATCGTTCGGATGGTGGTCGACAATAGGTGTTAGTTTGGCGGCCTTCATCGGCGCCGTGGTGGTGCTTTTCATCATGTTGGCCTTCTCTTCAAGAATGAAAAACATGACGACACTTATCATTATCGGCTTGATGATCGCCTATCTGGCGGGCTCAATCACCGATATCCTCAAGTTTTTCAGCTTAAAAGAAGACATTCACGCCTTCGTGATCTGGGGCATGGGCAGTTTCTCGGGCGTTGGCACCTCGAAGATGACTGTATTCGCCATTAGCATCATCATCGGACTGATTGCGACCTTCTTCCTGTCGAAAAACCTGAATATTCTGCTTTTAGGCGAGATGTACGCCGAGAATCTGGGCTTGAACATCCGTAAGAACAGCGTGATAATCATTCTCGTCTCAGGTTACCTTACAGCCATCGTGACGGCTTATTGCGGTCCGATAGCCTTTGTGGGTCTGGCAATGCCGCATATCGCCCGATTCCTGTTCAAGAGCAGCGACCATCGCCTACTCATTCCGGCTACAATGCTCATCGGCATGGATATGACTCTATTCTGCAACCTTATCGCCCGCATGCCTGGTTTCGACGGCAACCTGCCAATCAACGCAGTGACGGCTTTCATCGGTGCTCCGGTGGTCATTTCAGTAATTATGAAAAGTAAAAAATAAATGGAAATATTAAAAACATCATCATTATCAATAGGTTACGATAGCAAGACCATCGCTTCCGACATCAACGTGACGCTGAGTGAAGGCGACATCATCGCTCTTATCGGTCCGAACGGTGCCGGAAAGTCGACGCTTTTTAAGACCTTCTCCACTCATATCAAACCAGTTGGCGGTAAGATTGAATTGTTTGGCAAGGATTTGATGTCGTATTCGCCTAAAGAGCGCGCTAAATTGCTTGGCATAGTCCTCACCGAGCGTCCTGATGACATGTTTCTGAAGGTGTTCGACGTGGTGGCAGCAGGCCGTTACCCTTACACGGGCATGTTCGGAAAGCTGAACGAAGATGATGAGAAAGAGATTAAAGTATCACTTGAACTTGTAGGTGTTAATCATCTGGCCGACAGAGTGTTCAATACATTGTCTGATGGTGAAAAACAGAAGGTGATGATAGCCAAGGCGATAGCTCAAAACACACCTATCATCATGCTCGACGAGCCTACCGCTTTCTTGGATTATCCGAGCAAAATCGAGCTCTTTTCTTTGCTTAAAAAGCTTGCGAAAGAACAGAAAAAAGCCATTCTTTTCAGTTCGCACGACCTTGAACTTCTGCTCCGCTACACCGACAACCTCTGGATTATGGCGAAAAACAAGCCATTTGCCGCAGGCCTGAGTTCAGATTTGCTTATAAATGGTATCATAAAAGAATATTTTGAATTAAAAGAAATTGATAATCTAAAAATTTAAAACCATGAAAAAACTTTTATCATTATTGACATTATGCCTCATCTTAGGCATCGGCGTCATTTACGCCCAAAATCAAAGAGTCGTTGTGCTTGAATGCTTTACAAGCGCTACATGCGGTCCATGTGCATCGGCAAACCCTAATCTCGACAACCTTATTAATAATAATGCCGATCATATGATTGCAGTCAAATACCATGTTAATTGGCCATACGCAGGCGATCCTATGAATCTGCATAATCCAAGTGAGGTGTCATCAAGAGTATCTTATTATAATGTCACAGGTGTTCCTACATCGGTCGCTGACGGCACTTGGAGTAACGGTTCGAGTGCGGTAAATCAGAACCTGATCAATCAATGGGCTGCAGTAGCTTCCCCTATTGAGATGCAGATGACATATTTTTTCAATGATACTCAAGACACTATCTCGGTTGTAGTGATGGGACGCGCTTTGTCTGCTGTCAATTCAGACCACTTGAAACTGCATATTTCGGTGGTTGAACAGACCATGACGTATACATCGGCACCTTGCGCCAATTCTAATGGAGAACGCATTTTCCATAATGTGATGAAAAAGATGCTTCCTAATGCTCAGGGCACCAACATCCCGTCTATGGAAGTCGGTGATTATTTTGCCGTGAAATATTCTTGGCCTTTGGCTAATGTAATGGATATCAATGAGTTGACTGCTGTAGCATGGGTTCAGGATGCAAGTACTAAAACTGTATACCAAGGTTGCAAATCCTCAGGAAGCATAACACCATACTATGCTAAACAGGCGAAGATAAGCAAATTGGATCACACTAAGAAGACTATCTGCTCATCGCGTGTCAATCCTGATATCTTTGTAACTAATTTCGGTTCAGAAACTATTAACTCATTGGCTATCAACGTTGCAGTCAACGGTATTAGTGCTGCCGACCTGACTTGGAATGGTAATATCGCTTTCAGCGAAACAGAAAAAATCAACCTTGGAGAATTGGATTTCAGTGGACTGGATCTTGAGGAAAGCAACGAAGTGGTGTTTACAATAACACAAATCAACGGCGCTGCCGACGATTACGCTCCAGCTACGTTTAATTACACGTTTACATCAGCTCCTGTTATTGTCGACAAGGCCTTTAAACTCGTTCTCCGTACTGATGATGAGCCACAACTGATCACATGGGAAGTTACGAACACATCTAACGGTGAAGTAGTTGTTAGCGGCGGTCCTTACACAGAGGCGCACCACCAATATACTGAGAATTTCACACTCGACAATACCGGATGCTATATGTTAACGGTTTATGATGCCGGTGGTAACGGTATGGCAAGCGGTAGTGGTCTTTACGGTCTGAAAGCAGGTAGTCAGACTATCATCTCAGGCAGTGATTTTACCGATATGGATTCGAATGAGTTTTACTTTACAAAGACCACCGGTATTGAGGAATCCTCTGTAAATATTGCTACAGTCTACCCTAACCCATCCAATGGAACTCTAACTGTCGATACCGAAGAAAACGGTGTGGTGATGGTTTACAATACAGCCGGACAGATGGTGTATACCATTGGTATTGAAGGCAAGACGGTGTTAAATCTCTCGAATCTTGAAAAAGGAACATATCTCCTCGTTTTGACGAATAACTTCGGTGAAAGCAGTAAGCAAGTCATTGTTTTACAATAATTTATGAAAAGATTATTCTTTTTCATCTTAGTGATTTCGATGTTTTCGTGCAGCAAAAGCAAGGTCGACCTGATTGTACACAACGCCAACGTATACACTGTTGACAGTCAGTTCAATAAGGCCACTGCTTTTGCTGTCGACGACGGTAAATTCGTTGCTGTCGGCTCGGATCGGAAGATCTTCAGTCATTATTACGCTTCGAAGACCCTCGATGCACAAGGTCAGAGCGTCTATCCTGGCTTCATCGACGGTCACTGCCACTTCGTAGGCTACGGCGAGACCAAAGTGCGTTTCGCCGACTTGAACGGCTGCAAATCGTTTGAGGAAGTGTTGGAAAGGCTTGAAAAACATAACGAAGGCAACGTTTCGGAGTGGCTGCTGGGTCGCGGCTGGGACCAAAACATCTGGGAAGTGAAGGAATTCCCTGAAAACACCGGGCTTCTCAAGCGTTTTCCTGACAAGAAGGTGCTTATCACACGTGTCGATGGACATGCAGTTTTAGTTTCTTCGAATATTCTTGAAAGCTTGTATATTGATGAGAAATCGAAAATTGAAGGTGGTGACGTCTTGTTAAACAAACAAGGCAAGCCCTCTGGCATCCTTCTCGACAATGCCGCCGACATGGCGAAAGCTATCGTCCCATCACTCGATAATACTCAGAGAATCAACGCTCTAAAGATAGCCCAACGCGATTGTTTTGCTCACGGCTTGACTGGAGTAACCGACGCTGGACTCGACATCCGTTCAATTGCTTTGATCGATTCTTTGCAGACTGAGGGTGTCCTGAAGATGAAAGTCAATGCTATGGTGAACCCCGATGACGAGACTATGGATTACTTCATGAAGTTTGGGATCATTGAAAAAGAACGGCTTACGGTCCGTTCCGTGAAAATCTACGCCGACGGAGCCCTAGGCTCGCGTGGAGCCAAGCTGCTTGAGCCTTACTCCGACGCGCCGGAGACGACGGGACTTATAGTAGAAACTGAGGACTTTTACGATCACGTGTGCGAAAAGGCATATAACGCCGGCTATCAAGTGTGCTGCCATGCCATTGGCGACGGAGGCGTAAGGATGATTCTCAATGAATATGCCAAGTTCCTGAATGGCCCTAACGACCTCAGATGGCGAGTTGAACACTCTCAAGTCGTTGACCCTCAAGATTTTGCGCTTTACAATGAATACAGCATAATCCCTTCAATTCAAGCGACACATTGTACTTCCGACATGCCGTGGGCTGAGGATAGACTGGGTTCGGAACGAGTGCAGAACGCATATGCCTACAAGACTTTGCTTGACCAGAACGGATGGCTCATCAACGGCACCGACTTCCCTATCGAGCACGTCTCGCCTATCAAGACGTTTTATTCGTCAGTAGCTCGTAAACATCTGACCGACAACAAGTTAAGTCGTGAGGATGCTTTGAAATCGATGACTGTCTGGGCCGCAAAAGGCTACTTTGCCGAATCCCGCAAAGGAAGTATAGAAATCGGCAAAGAAGCAGATTTTGTCATACTTTCCGCCGATATCATGACCATTGAAGATGAAAAAATCCCCGAAGTAAAGGTGATGAACACGTTTATCAACGGGGAGATGGTGTATTAAAACAGCTTCTTCAAATCATCTGTGGTGAGGCCATTGAAGTCTCCCGAGCTCATGAAACCGCCGACGGTGTTGGTCTTTTCACAACATGTGCTTAAAAGTTGCACAAGCTCATCTTTCGAATGAACGACCTTTAAATCTGGACGTTGGAAACCTCTAATAATCCTTTCGTCGGTCATCATCTCAAGTTTCTTAATTGCCACTGCATGCGGATCGTAGAAAACTACGGCCTTATCGCAATTGTCGAGGCAGTGCGCATAATGGTCGATGAAAACCTCGCTGAGACTGCTGTAGGTATGTAACTCAAAGACTACCAATAAGTTCTTGTTGGCATATTGCTCTCTCAAAGCCTTCACAGTAGCCAAGACTTTCGATGGTGCATGGGCGAAATCACGGAATACGAGGTTGCCTTTTTCTTTGTTTTCAAACAACAATTCCAACCTTCTTGCTGCACCTTTGAACGTCTTAATAGCCTCATAAAACTGCTCGTCGCTGATGCCTACCTGCTTTGCTACATAACGTGCAGCGTTGATATTCTTCATGTTATGCTCACCGAAGATCTGCACCTTCTCCTCTTTTCCGTTAGGAAGAATCAAAATGGTATCGTCTCCATCGGTTTTGTAAGGATGAATCTCGTAGCCGTAGGTCGGAACTTTAGCATCTGCTGCTATTTCCGCTGCTTCAGGGTCATTGCCGTCGTAGATCAGGCAGCCGCCTTTCTCGATGGTATCAACAAAGATTCTGAACTGCTCGAGATAGCAGTCGAAGGTCGGGAAAACGTTGACGTGGTCCCAGCCGATGCCCGAAATCACTGCGATATGCGGATGATATTTGTGGAACTTCGGCACTCTGTCGATTGGCGAAGTGAGGTACTCATCACCCTCAATCACCATATATTTCGCGGTCTCGCTGAGACGCACCATAACGTCGAAGCCTTCGAGCTGCGCTCCCACCATAAAGTCAGTCTCTATGCCAGCTTGCTTCATCACATGCAGAATCATCGAGGTAATCGTGGTCTTGCCATGACTGCCGCCAATCACGATACGGATCTTGTCTTTGCTTTGCTCGTAAAGATATTCGGGATACGAATAGATTTTCAGTCCAAGTTCTTGAGCACGAACGAGTTCGGGGTTGTCGATGCGGGCGTGCATGCCTAAAATAACAGCCTCATGCGAGTCGTCTAAAAGCTCTGGATGCCAACCGAATTCCTTAGGCAGAATGCCTTCTTTTTCGAGACGAGTTCTTGATGGCTCAAAAATCTCATCGTCCGAACCTGTGACTTCGTAACCCTTTCTGTGTAAGGCAATTGCGAGATTGTGCATCGCACTGCCGCCGACTGCAATAAAATGGACTTTTTTCATGTTTTCAATATTTATCACTGCAAAGATACAAAAAGATTTTAATATCTATTAAACTTTTAAACTACTAAACTATTAAACTAAATTTGTATTTTTGCAAAGAATTTTATAAAATGTTACTCGATAAGGATTTGATAAAGCATTTCAGCGATTATCTGCGCCTCGAGCAGTCGTTGTCTGACAATACCATCAATGCGTATTGCCATGATATTGAATTGTTTAGAGAGCATCTTGAGGATAGCGGCAAGTCGCTTTCGATAACAGAAATCACACATCACGACATCGAAGATTTCTTCGCGAAGCTGTTCGATCTGGGCATCAGTTCATCGTCGCAAGCCCGCATATTATCTGGCATAAAGAGTTTTTACAGGTATCTCATTCAAGAAAAGATTTGTGAGGACGATCCTACCCTGCTCGTCAGCTTCCCGTCAATCGGCCGCCATATCCCGGAGGTGTTGAGTTATGAAGAGATTGTGAAGATGCTCGACAGCATTGATTTAAGTCAGCAATTCGGTCATCGCAACAAAGCAATCATCGAAGTGATGTATGGCTGTGGACTGCGTGTTTCGGAGGTTATATCATTGAATATCAGTGATATATACATGAAAGACGAGTTTGTACGTATCATCGGGAAAGGCGAAAAGGAACGTCTTGTCCCGATTGGGAAACGCACCATAAACGAGTTGATGCTGTACGTCAAAGGCGAGCGTCTTCATCAGGATATAAAGGCAAAATATACCGACAAGGTGTTCATCAGCGCACGAGGCACAAGTCTGACACGCCAAAGCGTATTTCTCCTGGTGAAAAGTCTTGTTGAGAAAGCAGGAATTAAAAAGACTATCAGTCCGCACACCCTACGGCATTCGTTTGCGACACACCTCCTCGAAGGCGGTGCCGACTTGCGTGCGGTGCAGCAAATGCTGGGACATTCGAGCATCTCGACGACGGAAATCTACACTCACGTATCAGACGAATATCTGCGTGAGGTGATTACGATGTTTCATCCGCGCTGGCACTCCCAGAACACCTCAACTAATTGATTATCATCGAAATAGAAGTCGATATTCAACTCATCGTATGAGATGCAGTCGCCGTCTTCCTTGTCTTCGATGAAATCCTCGTAACCGTTCTGTTTCATGAGTTCGATGACCTCTTCTTTGTTGAGGTCGAAAACTTTTGCTCCAAACAGCTCAGATTTCTCGTTGAAAGTGTAGAAATTGGTGAGTTTCATCGTGGTGTTACCCTCGAAATAAGCTGAGAAATCGTGGTCTTCGTAGTCGAGGACAACCACATGGTTATCGTCTTCGTAGGCCGACTCGATTTCTTCCTGATTGGTAGGCTGGCCAAGCGTTTCCACCACATCGTCGATAGGCGTGCCAAACATTATGTCGCCGTATCCTTTTAATGGTTCGATTTTGAAATTTTCAATCATAATTTTTATATTTTTATTACTCAAATCTTATTGATTTTGAAGGTCTTACGTTGTTAATGAGCATTGTTGGCAACAATAGCATCAGTATCCAGAGAATCAGAGTGCCGACGTTCAATGCCAAAATATACCAAATGTTAAGTTCGATTGGCACTGCCGAGAGGTAATACGACTCGGGCGAGAGCGAGATTATGTTGAAATGCTGTTGTACCAGACATAGCCCGATGCCGATGATGTTTCCGATGATCATACCTATTAATAATATGCGGCACGAACGTTTTAGGAATATGCTTCGGATGAGTCCGTTGCTGGCTCCCATTGCCTTGAGCAAACCTATAGTCGAGGTGCGTTCGAGTATGATTATCAATAACATACTTATTATTGTAATGCCAGCCACGAGCAGCATCAGCGCGATAATTATCACCACATTCATATCCTGCAGCTCGAGCCAGTCGAAGATGTTCGGGTAGCTCTCCATGGCGGTGTACGACACCAGATTTGTCGGGATGCTGTAGTAGATTTGATTGTTGTAATCGTCGATAAGCTCTTGATTATCAATCCAAATCTCGAGATGCCCAATCTCTCCATTGTCCCAACCGTTGAGTCGGCGAATCTGATTCAAATCGCAGTAAAGGTAACGCTCGTCGCACTCCTGCAAGCCAGTCTCGTAGATGCCGACCACATTGAATTTACGACCCCTCGCCTTCATCTCGGGGTCGACAAACCAAATCCTGACCGGGTCGCCGACATGCAGTTTCATCTTATGGGCGATGATATTGGAGATGACAACGTCGTTAGAACGTTCATTTTCAACGTATTGCGGGATGGTGCCTTGCACAATATGTGAGCCGATATAGCTCCAGTTGTAGTCGTAATCGACGCCTTTGAGCACCACAGCCTGAATCTCTTCGTCGGTCTTGATGATGCCAGCTTTGTCGGCCGTCTTGTGCATCTCGGTGATGAAAGGCTTGTCGAGACGGGCGTTTAGGACGCTGTCGTAAAGAAATGGCGTCTCCTCTATCGACTCGTTCTGGTTCAGTGCCTGGATATGTATCGGAGCGACAAAACCGATGACCTTATCTTTGATCTGATTCTTGAAACCGACGACTACCGCTATGGAAATCAACATGATAGCTATTCCGAGGGCTACGCTGGTGACGGCAATACGCATCACCGTCGAAGACAGATTATCTTTCGACAGCGAAAAAATTCTTTTCGATATGAATGTCGCCGCGTTCATTTTTTTCTTATCATTGCAAAAATAAATAAAATATTATAAATGACCAAAAGAATTTTGGCATTATTTGCCATTATTATATGTATCACATTGATTATCAAGGCTCAAGGACTAAAACTTCTTGATGCGAAGGACGCCGTGGTGGGCGCTATGCGGACTGAAAAGTACCTTCCGCTGCTCGAAAACAAGCATGTGGGAGTGGTCGCAAACCAGACAAGCATCATGGACGACGGCACGCATCTCATTGATACTCTGTTGAGTTGTGGCGCTGACCTGGTGAAGATTTTCACTCCAGAACACGGCTTTCGTGGCACTGCCGACGAGGGCGCTTCAATAGCTTCAGGCGTTGACGAAAAGACAGGCATTGCCATCGTTTCCCTTTACGGGAAGAATAAAAAACCTACTGCCGAACAGCTGCAAGACATTGATATCCTTGTGTTTGACCTTCAGGATGTGGGCTGTCGTTTCTACACTTACATCTCCACCATGACATACGTGATGGAGGCCGCTGCTGAGAATGGTATCCCGATGATTGTGCTCGACAGACCTAACCCGAACGGCTTCTATGTCGACGGTCCGGTTTTGGAGCCTGAAAACGCTTCTTTCGTCGGAATGCATTGTGTACCAATAGTTTACGGCTTGACGATAGGCGAATATGCTTTGATGGTCAACGGTGAAGGCTGGCTCACGGATGGCGTGAAGTGCAACCTGACGGTCATCCCGATGGGAAAATACGATAGAGATGCAATTTACAAGCTTCCGGTGAAGCCGTCGCCAAACCTACCCAACTGGGAGTCGGTCTACCTCTACCCTTCGCTCTGTCTGTTTGAGGGTACCGATGTCAGTGTCGGGCGTGGCACTGATATGCCGTTCCAGGTTTATGGACACCCAGCGATGACTGACGATTTCGTGTTTATTCCAAGGACAGCCGAGGGTCATCGTGCGCCGCTCTATGCCGACAAGGAATGTCACGGCAAGAACCTTGTGGAGTATGCGCATCGTTATCGTAAGAATGAAAAAAAGCTGAATCTATCGTGGATTATAGATGCGCGACGCCAGCTCAAGGACGATGACAAATTCTTCAACAATTATTTCATAAAACTGGCTGGTGTTGCCGATTTGCAACAAAAAATCGATTCCGCCTTTACCGAGGATGAGATTCGTTCATCGTGGAAGGACGGAATCGATAACTATCTGAAAATCAGAGAGAAATATCTGATTTATTAGTTCATTGCTTTGCCAGGATATGCTTCAAGAGCTTTTCCAAGGATAAACATGGCGTCGCGCAGGTCGTCGCAGTTGAGGCAGTAACTGATTCGTACCTCATGACGGCCGAGTCCGAGTGTCGAATAGAATCCGCTTGCTGGGGCGAGCATCACGGTCTTGCCTTCGTAGTTGAAGTCGGTGAGCAACCATTTGCAGAATTTCTCCGAGTCGTCGATCGGCAGATGTGCCACGATGTAGAATGCGCCTTTAGGTGTCGGGCAGAATGCGCCTGGAATTTTGTTGATGCCTTCGACGCAGACGTTACGGCGTGCCTCGTATTCCTTGACAATTCCGTCGAAATATGATTCCGGAGTGTCGAGGGCGGCCTCTGCTGCAACCTGTCCGTATGAAGGTGGCGAAAGACGTGCCTGAGCGAACTTCATAGCTGTGCTGATGACTTCTTTATTCTTAGTGATGAGACGTCCGACGCGGATGCCGCATGCGCTGTATCTCTTTGATTCTGAGTCGATTAAGATAACATTATCGTCGATGCCTTTGAGGTGCATTGCTGATGAATGATGGTTGCCGTCGTAGCAGAACTCACGGTAGACCTCGTCGGTGATAAGGTAAAGGTCGTATTTCATCACGATCTGGCGCAGTGTCTCCATCTCCTCGTCTGAATACAGGTAACCTGTCGGGTTGTTAGGGTTGCAGATGAGGATGGCCTTGGTGTGAGGTGTGATGGCCTTCTCAAAGTCCTCGATTGGAGGAAGTGCGAAGCCGTTGTTAATCGACGAATAGATAGGTTTTACGCGCACTTCGGCTGTCTGAGCGAATCCGTTGTAGTTGGCGTAGAACGGTTCCGGGATGATGACCTCATCGTCGGGGTCCATGATGCTCATGAACACTATCTGAAGGGCTTCTGATGCTCCGTTGGTGACGATGATATCGTCTGGAGTGATCTTAATGCCAATCTTATCATAATATTTGCAGATTTTCTGTCTGTACGACAGGTTTCCTGCAGAGTTTGAGTATTTTATGACCTTCTCGTCATATTTTTTCACGGCATCGAGAGCGAATTGTGTAGTCTCGATATCAGGCTGACCGATGTTGAGGTGATAGACGTGGATACCTCTTGATTTTGCTTCGTCGGCGAAAGGCACGAGCTTTCTGATTGGCGAAGCCGGCATGGACTGGCCTTTTTTAGAAATTTTCGGCATAATATTAATTAGGTATTAGATTAATTATTCTTTACTGGTGTTCCGATGCCGTCCATTTTCAGCGGTGAAGCGTCGGTAGGCTCAGGCTCCACAGTACCTTTGATGTGGAGTTTCACCTCTTTGTTGACTGCTGCGTTTGAGAAGATGGTGACATATTTGTTGAATGCACCTGGACGGTCGGTGTTTTTATAAGTCACTCTGATAACATTGGATTCGCCTGGAAGTATTGGCTGTTTCGGCCATTCAGGCACTGTGCATCCGCATGATGACTTAGGTTGGGTTAGAATAAGTGGTTCGGTTCCGGTGTTGACGAAAACAAATTCGTAGCTGCCGTTGCCTTTGAACGGAATGTTGCCGAAGTCGTGATTTGTTTCTTTAAACATTATTTCAGCACCACTTGAAGAATTGTCTGCCTTGTCGTCAGCCTTATTGTCGGCTGAAACTTGCTTTGTATTCGGGTCTTTAGCTACTTTTCCAGTCTTTGCTTTGTTTTTCTGATTGACAGCTTTTTCATTTTGAGCGAAAGCCAATGAGCCTGTTAAAAACAGCGCGCATATTAAGACTACTAATTTCTTCATATTGAATATATATTTTTAGATATTTTAACTTACAAAAGTACAAATAATTTTAATACGTGACCACAAAAATTATTTTTTTAAGAAAAATGAAAAAAAATGTTGTGGGTATTTGAAAAAGATGTATTTTTGCACTCCGAAAACGGCGGGGTAGCTCAGTTGGTTAGAGCGTCGGATTCATAACCCGGAGGTCATGAGTTCAATTCTCATCCCCGCTACGAAAAAAGGACGTCTGATGGCGTCCTTTTTTGTTTTTGTCTGGCCATTTTAATGCCCTTTTCGAAATGCTCAACAGTACCCTGTGGTAGGTCGACGCACTATTTTCTTGCTACAGCCCTTTTCACTGCCTCAACGATATCTGGAGTGTCCAGATGATAGTGTTTCAGCAGTTCGTCAGGGGTGCCGCTCTGTCCGAAGACATCGTCGACGGCGACCATTTCAAGAGGTTTCGGGTTGTTCAAGGCGAGAACCTGTGCGATGCTGTCGCCAAGACCGCCGTTGCGCATGTGCTCCTCAGCTGTCACCACGCAGCCTGTCTTAGCCACTGATTTAAGCACTGCTTCAACATCTAATGGCTTGATAGTGTGGATGTTAATGAGCTCGGCGTTGATGCCCATCTCCTTCAGGATCGGGAGTGCCTCGATGGCTTTCCACACGAGATGACCGCAGGCGAAGATTGACACATCCTTGCCTTCCTGAATCATCTGGGCCTTCCCTATCACGAATGGCTCGTCGGCTGGGGTGAAGTTAGCCACTTTCGGACGACCGAAACGCAGGTAGACCGGACCGTCGTGCTCGGCAGCAGCGATTGTTGCAGCCTTGGTCTGGTTGTAGTCGCAAGGAACCAAGACAGTCATGTTAGGCAACATCTTCATCATGCCGATGTCTTCGAGAGTCTGGTGTGTAGCGCCGTCTTCGCCCAGTGTGACGCCAGCGTGTGATGCTGCAATCTTCACGTTTTTGTTGGAATAAGCCACCACCATGCGGATCTGGTCGTAGATGCGTGCTGATGAGAAGTTGGCGAATGTTCCGGTGAACGGGATGTAGCCGCCGATGGCTAATCCTGCTGCGATTCCCACCATGTTGGCTTCAGCGATGCCCACCTGGAAGAACCTCTCGGGGAATGCCTTGGCAAAGTCGCCCATCTTGAGCGAGCCTGTGAGGTCGGCGGTGAGACCGACAACCTTAGGGTTACGCTTTCCGGCTTCGAGTAAACCGTCGCCGAAGCCGCTTCTTGTATCTTTGTAGTTTTGAACTTCTATTTTCATAATCAATAATCTCCTAACGTTTCTTTTAACTGACTTAATGCGCTTGCGGCCTGCTCGTCGTTAGGCGGCGTGCCGTGCCATTTGTGTGTTCCCATCATGAAGTCGACGCCACAACCCATTTCGGTGCGCGCGAGGATGATCTGAGCCTGTCCTTTGTGGGCGTTTTTGCGTGTAATATTCAGAGTATCAACGATTTGCTGCATGTCGTTGCCATTGCATTCGTACACTTTCCAGCCGAATGACTCGTATTTGGCCTTGAGGTCGCCGAGGTTCATCACTTCGTCGGTCGGGCCGTCGATCTGTTTCTTGTTGTAATCGACGATAGCCACGAGGTTGTCGACTTTCTTTGCCGGGGCGTACATCGCGGCTTCCCAGATCTGGCCTTCTTCCTGTTCGCCGTCGCCCATGAGGCAGAACACGAGATGGTCGTCGTGGTTGAGTTTCTTGGCTTCAGCGACGCCGATGGCTACCGAAAGACCTTGGCCGAGCGAGCCACTGGCTACACGGATGCCCGGAAGACCTTCGACAGGAGTCGGGTGCCCTTGAAGACGTGTTCCCAAGCGACGGAAGGTGGCGAGCTCGGCCACAGGGAAGTAACCGCGGCGAGCGAGGATGCTATACAGCATCGGGCTGATGTGACCGTTCGAAAGGAAGAACATGTCCTCACCTGCCCCATCCATCTTGAAATGCTTCGGGTCGATTTGCATCTGGTCGAAATACAAGGCCGTCACGATATCGGTGGCACCGAGCGAGCCGCCCGGATGTCCCGACTGACAACCATGAACCATTCGGATAATATCACGTCTGACTTGCGACGCAACATCTTTTAATTCATTGATAGTCATAATATTATCAGAGTAATGTGATTAATTCGTTTTCTTCTGCAAATTTAAACATTTTTATTAAAGTTTGAAAATTTTTTATTATTTTTGTGTAAATAAATTTTTCTATGCAAAACAAGAAAGATAATAAACCTAAAGATTTGATATTCAAGATGTTGGAAACCGACACCCTTTTGCCTTTCGTGATGAAGAAAATGAATGGCATAAGTCGGACAAAGGCGAAGAATATCCTTACGGGAGGCTCGATTTCAGTCGATGGAAAGAAAGTGACGAAGCACGATTTCGAACTTCAGCCGGGCATGGAAGTGAAGATTGGTCGTAATCAGACTGGCGAAGTGCTTAATAATCATTGGGTTAGGATTGTTTATGAAGATCAGTATCTTTTTGTTGTAGAAAAACGGAGTGGGATTCTCTGCAACTCGCCTCATCCCGGCGAAGAGACGGTACAAAGCATTCTGAATCAATATCTTGAGGCGAATCATCAGCGTTGTCATGCGCATACGATTCATCGTCTGGATAGGGATACTTCAGGGCTCCTGCTTTTTGCAAAAGATAAAAAAGTGGCGTTGAAATTTGAAGAAGATTGGAAGAAAACTGTATACGACAGGCGTTATGTGGCGCTGGTTCACGGTGAGATGCGCAAGCAGGAAGGCGCGATTAGTTCGTGGCTCAAGGATAACGCGCAGTTTGTGACGTATTCGAGCAAGACCGACAATGGCGGCAAGTTCGCGACGACGCATTATAAATTATTAAAGGTGTCGAATGGTTATTCTTTGGTCGAGTTAAGGCTTGACACCGGTCGTAAGAATCAGATTCGTGTTCACCTGCAAGATATAGGGTTTCCGGTGGTTGGCGACCCGAAATACGGCGATGGAGACGATAAGATCGGACGTTTAGGATTGCATGCTTATAAGTTGTGTTTCATTCATCCGATAACGGGTGAAGATTTGATATTTGAGACGCCATTTCCGAAAAATTTTGAAATTTAAATTATTATGACAGAAATAGATCATGAATTAAACGAGAGGCAGAAAAAGGTCGTCGATAAGTTGAATGAGCTGGGTATTCCGTTTAAGCTGATATTTCATCCGGCCTTGCCGACCATTGAGGACGCATTGAATTATTGGGGTAAGTTCGAATGGACGCATTGCAAGAATCTTTTCTTCAGAAATCACAAGGGGAACCGCCATTATCTGGTGATTTTCGATTGCATGCAGCAGCTTGCGATACACGATTTGGAACATCGTTTGAAACAAGGTAAACTGAGTTTTGCGTCGGAGGCCAGGATGGATAAATATCTTGGTCTGAAGCCTGGCAGTGTCTCACCTTTTGGAATCATCAATGACGAAGAACACCATGTTTATCTGTACCTCGACAAGAATCTGCTCGATCGTGAGTATATCAGTTTCCATCCGAATGACAATACCGGAACATGCGTAATTAAGACCAAGGATCTGATTAAGTTTTTGGATGCGATGGGAAACGGGTACGAGTTCATTGAACTTTATTAAAAGTTAAAAGAGTTTTTATTTTTTAAAAAAAATTTTGTATTTTTGCAGTTCAATTCTAAATAATATTTTATGGATTATTTTCGATGCGTAAAGCCGTGTGTTGAATCAGAAATTGGTAAATTAGACTATGTCATTTTGCACGCTCCTGGCAAGGAAATCGAGCATATGACCCCGGAAAACGCGCATAAATTCCTCTTCAGTGACATCTTGAACTATCGCGAGGCGATGGAAAACTACAGGGACTTTGAAGGAAGTCTGCAAAAAGTCACTAACGTATTGCATTTCAAGGACTTACTTATCGATATTCTCAAAGATAACGATGTGAAAGAGCATCTCGTCTTCAGCATTTGTGAGCGCGAGAATCTCCCGTATCTTAATGAGTTGCTTTGCAGTTTTGACCCTGAAAATCTGGCAACAGCCTTGATTGAGGGTTACGATAACAAGAATCTGAAAGAGCGCTACATCTTCCCTCCTATCCCGAATCTCTTTTTCATGAGAGACGCTTCGTTTACGATGTATAACAACGTGATGGTGAGCAAGATGGCGACTGAGGTGCGCGATCGTGAGACCATTATTTGGAACGCCATTTTCAAGCATTCGAAGATAATCGACGTGGAGGCTATCAACCCTATCGACCGTTACAGCATGAACGGCGTAGGTTCGGTTGAGGGCGGCGACGTTGAGATTGCGCGTCACGACATCATTTTGAGCGGCTGTGGTGCCAGAACGAGTAAAGAAGGTACAGAGGCTTTGCTCGAGCATTTGAGAAGTCTGGGCGGCGTGCGTCATCTCATCACTCAGGAGTTGCCGTTGGAACCTGACTCGTTTATACATCTCGATATGGTGTTTACATTCCTCGACAGGGACCGTTGCATGGCGTATAAGCCGGTGATTATGAACAATGACTTCAAGACGGTGCATTACGAGGTTGACGGATATAACTACACCAGGATTCGTGAGGAAAACAACCTCATCGAGGCTTTGGGCAAGCTGGGCATGGATCTGGAGCCTATTTTCTGCGGTGGCGGCGACGAGTATTACGGTCCACGCGAGCAGTGGCACAGTGGTGCTAATTTCTTTGCCTTCGCTCCAGGTAAGGTTCTCGGATATGCTAGGAATTACAATACAATTGAGGCTTTGAACCAGAATGGTTTCGAGGTGTTGAAAGCCGCCGACGTTGCCTCGGGCAAAGTCCATCCCGATGACTATAAACGCTGCGTTGTGGCATTCGAAGGCAACGAGCTCTCACGCGGAGGCGGCGGTGCACGATGCATGACAATGCCGCTGGTCAGACAGGCTGTTCAATGGTAGTTAAAAGTTGAAAGATAAAAGTAGGGACGTCGCGTACGGCGTCCCTTTTTCATTTATTTTTGTTTATTTCTGATTAAAGCATAACCACTTCCCAATGCTGTGAGTATCAGCAAGCCGCTGCCAAGCGGTGCTCCATTGCTGTTTTCGTTAGAGCCGATTGTGGTGTTTGGCAATGACAGACCTAAATCATTAGGATCGGATATCGTTCTGTCCTCATACTGCCAGTCGCTGAAGAATCCGTCACGTTGGGCGTTGGCGCAAAAGGCCATTGTCATTACTAATGCGAGAACAAATATTTTCTTTTTCATGATATTCTGTATTTATCTATTTATTACTTCTTTTAGTTGTTTGTTGACTTTGGCAGTCGGCCGTTAGCTGTTGGCAGCCAAAGGCCAAGAGCCAAAAGCCAAAGTTTATCTGACAACAATTTTCTGCGTCTTTTCATTCATTTTATAAATGTAAACGCCTGTTTGATCCGGTTTTCGTAATGTCTCCACTCCGTTGACGCGCTGTGAAGCGACCATGCGTCCCATTACGTCGTAAACCTGTAGTTCGCCTTCGCCGCATACTATGATGTCGTCGCCATTCTGATAGACGAAGTTATCATCTGTGCTGTCGCTGTTGGCATTGAGTTTCACGATGAAACGGTTGGCGTTATCGCTGGCTGTTCCAATGAATGAATATTCATCTTCAACGAGCATGTCGACGTCGTTACCTGTCAGACGGTCGACGAGGTGCAGATAGCTGAACTGCCCGTTGGCGTTGAGTTTAAGCGTGTACTGGCCCATCGATTTAGCCTTGAAGCAAAGGTTGATGATGTGGACATTTTCGTTCATGTCGACAGATGCGAAGTTCTCGTCGTTGTAGTTGATGTAGAGCATCGGGGCGTCTGCGTTGTAATGAGCCATCTTGTTGAAGCCCCTGCCCTCTCTGAACTCGACGCAGGCCACATCTTCGTAATCGTTGTTGCTCACCGTGAACCAGATATTGTCGTTCTCAGCGCGTTTTGCTGCGGCGCCAGTAGTGACATCGTGCATCGTGAGATTGCCTTGGGCTTTTGTTTGAACCAGGATAGCTGTTCCAGGAGTTATCGCGGTGCCGTCGTCAGTTAGTATCCAACTGCCATCGGTCTCGAGCACGCAGTATTTGTCTTCGAGCAAACTGCCATTTGGAATGGCCGCATTTTCTCCACCTTTATAAATATTATGCGGATAAGGGTTTCCGATGAGGTTAAAACCTTTGAGATTGCCAGAAGATGCTGTATATGACAAAGGAATTACTATATCACCAGAATTGATAGTTCCGGTATAGCCGATATTGCCTTCATACATTGTACGATAGAGATATCCACGGCCGTTTGCAAACTCACCAAATTCATTGGCCTCGTTACGATATTCCTGCCAGATATATGTTGGCTCATCGTAGCGATAGATGTTATGATCATAGCTGTCTGAAATCAAATCTTCGACATCTTCAAATTTCTGGTTGCAGACGGGCGATGCAATAGCGTACCAGCCAGTTTTTGCTGATGAATTCCACGATGTGACCGGTTTTTCAACTGTTGCGTCAACTGGATTTTTCGTCACAAGCTGACCTCCGTCGTTTATAATGATCTTTCCATATTTTACACCACCTACAGTGTCGATGTTAAGGACGATTTTATTAGCTTCTGCAATAAAATCCTCAGGAATTGTAACATTGGCATTGATAAGCACGTCGTCGTTTGCTGTCGGGATGCCTCTTGACTTGCTGTTGCCACCCCACATTGTCGGGTCGTCCCAGCTACCTTCAGTGATTTCGTCGCCTGCACCGAAAACGTTGTCAAACACTTCAACGCGCACGTCATCTACCCACCAGTCGTAGTTGTTATAATTGTGGGTTACGACGTAATCGAAGGCAATGATGACCGTCTGACCGATAAAATCGTCTAGATTTACGAAGCATTTTCTCCAATATCCGGCTTTGCTGCTATTTTGATATTTACATCCGAGGTCGAATGCTGTGTATTCAGTGGAAAGGTAATTATCATTGACCCAGATCATCTTGGTGCCTCTTGCATCGCTGGCGTTGTATGCATCTTTGCTCCAGAAACTGAGCATCGCCGATGTAGCGTTTTCGTCAATATGGATTGCTGGCATCAAAATCATGGAACCTGGGCTGGCCCACGACATGCATTCTCTACAGCTGGAAATGCATAGTGAAGCTGGGAATGCCTCTCCAGCAAGGCTGTTGGAATTGACGCACTCCCATGTGTCGTAATGATTCATGTCGTAGTTGTAAAGATTCATCCTTCCCCAGTCTTCCGGCATGCCGTCTTCAAAGTCCTCATAATAAGGATGAGCCTTATCTACAGTGATATATCCATCAGTACTTCTGGTAAAGAAGTAATCTTCATCAGACCAATCGCTCTGACTGTCCTCGTCGCAATAACCTCTCACCTGCCAATAATATGTTGAATTGGGCTGCAGGCCTTCCACAACATACTTTTGCAATGACTTTTCGGGCAACACCTCAGTAGTGACGATATTTCCTTCGGGATACTCATCTTCAGATTCCAGTCGGTATCTTATCTGCCAACGCGTGGCCTCAGCATCATTTCTCCACATAAGAGCAGCCTTTGTTCCGAGGTGGCTGGTGCACATCCAAGGTGTGCCGTACCAGCAGCCAGAGCCGGTAGTGAAATAGTCGGTAGCCCAATCGCTGTAGCCGTCATCCACCTCAGGGCAGCTGTACATTCCACAGTGTTGGCGAATCCTGATGTCGTATTCTGTATCAGGAGTCAAGCCCGTCAATCGATATTCTAAAGACAATTCTGCACCCATAATCGGTGAAAAATCTGTAGGAGTAATCCATTCGTCGGAAGAAGACTCCTTGTATTGGAACTCCCATTGATCATCCTCATTGCCGTACCAAGAAATATCTGCGACTGTATGTTTTGGGTAAATGTCATTGATATATGGAGCCGGACAAGCCCAATCGGTGGTGAAGCTACTGTAATCGGCACTCCAATCGCTGTATTCGTCTTCACCGCATTCGGTTCTTACGTAGAAATAATAGGTGGTTTCAGCGTTGAGGCAAGTCAGCTGGTAATCTCGGTACATCGTACCCGACAGCGGACTGTCGAAATGCACGTCAACAATGGTGCCGTCGGCGGGGTCGAAACCTTGTTCGGTGCTATAGGAAACCTGATAATCCAGTTGGTCGGCTTTGCGAGTCTTCCATCTGATATAAGCCTCATGAGCGTAGGTGGTATTAGAACTTAATTCAAGAGGTGCAATGCATGACGGAGCCAATGATACCTCAATGTCGTCAATACAGATGTAGTTCTCTGTGTTATAGCATCTTAAGGCAATATACTGTCCATTGTTAGTGCAGTTGTCGAAATATACTTCGTATGACTTATAGGTGTTATTCAGGCTGACATAGCCAACGCTTTCAAAGGTACTGATGTCGTTCGGGTCGGTCATCACGCCTACTGTAAGAGTCATTCCATACGATGTTTGGTTCCATATCCTTGCCCAGAAGTTCAGCTGCAAGGTGTTGATTGGGTAAACAGAGGTATTGATGGCTGGAAGCACCGCATAACAAGCCGTTTCGTAAGATTGTTTTTGCATCAAAAGGAAATTGTTTCCTGTATGTGGATTGCTGCCAGCGTAAACGTAAGGATAATAAGGGCCGCTAAAGTGCCATCCATCTGGCGGGAAAGCGTTGTAACCTGTGGTGGCATCTTCGAAACCATAACTGTAAGGGATATTTTCCGGAGTCACATCCGGCACCGTCTCCACATCGATATTGTCGATGAGTATATAACAATCACTTCCTGAGGAGAATTTATCGCATTTGAAGGCGATATAATGTCCGTTCCCTTGATAACCTTCAAGACTGATTGGGTAGAATGTTGAAGTGTTGGTGTTTCTCACCACCACATCGACCACTTTTGTGAATGTGCTTGCGTCATCAGGGTCGGTCATAACTCCGACGCTCAACGTTTGATTATTGCCTGTATTTAGATACGCTTTAAACGACATCCTCAAGGTATTGATGTCATCGGTAATTTCAGGCATTACGGCGATTTGGTTCACTGGAGCATTGGCATTGGCACTGACCACGAATTTGAGCAACTTGCTGTTTCCAGTCACAAAAGGATAATAGTTGTAATCGGTGTTTTCAGAGTCGTTTATGCGTTTCCAACATGTAGGAAATGCTGTGTTAGAGCCTGTGGTGACATCGCTGAAATCGTAGGAATAAGGAATGCTTGCAGCCCCACATTCGGTAGTAAAACTACCCGTCAACCATGGGCTGAGTGTACTTCCGCAGTTGGCTTGAATGCGCACATCGTATTCAGTTGATGCCAAGAGATTGTTGATTGTGCAAGTCGGCGTGTCTTCAACGGTCATCACCTCGCTCCAATCCGAATCAGAAGCAAGTTTGTACTGCACATTCCAATCGGTTTCCTCGTTGCCTGCGGTCCATGTGAGCGTTGCAGAATTGGAAGCCGCATCAACAATGAGGTCGGTTGGCGCAGAGCACACTGCTATAGCTGTGTTGTAGGTTATAGTCATCTTTGGCAGGAACTGTCGGCGATAATAATAGGTTGAATTATATGAAAGCGCTGGATAATTCTCTGTTGTAACACCGAGCCAGACAATAAAAGTACCGGTGCTGCTCATAGTGGTTTCGTCAAACGCCACGAGCAGATTACCACCAGTATAATAATAAGGAGCCGAAAATGCGACTTCCATCTGATTATTGCTGATAGAGAGACTGCCACTATACACCTCTGTAAGCGTCGTCCAATCGACAGGTGTTGTAGATGTGAACTCTGTAAGTGTTGTCGGTGCCAAATAAACCTTGAAAACTCCATCAAATGAAGCCGTGGAATAATAAGTGTCTGTATGGAACGTCAGTTTGGTAATATGCTGATCCACTACATCTGCCAATTCCGACGAAGTTATGATAAACTGGCTTTTGACGTTTGCAGAGTTTGCGTTACTGCCGTAAAACGGGGCGTAATAACTGGTTTCAGTACCATTATTGACAACAACCGTTTGAATTGCCGACGGCGTGAAGCTGCAAACATTACTCCAAGCGCTGTAATCGTCGCCACCACAACTGGCCTTGACATGTGCGTAATAGGTTGTCTCTGGGGTTAGTCCCGTCAAAGTGTATGGATTTGTCGACACGATTACTGTGGCGGTGTTCTGTGTGAAATTGGCGTCTGTAGCGTATTCTATCACCCAAGCCGCTTCACTTCCGCCATTGGTCCAACTCAATGTGGCTGAAGTTGCGCCAACATTGGATGATGCGAGGCTTTTCGGTTTCATACAAGTCGGAGCGGTGCCGGGAGTGTAGCTGAAAGTGGTTTTAGGTATAAATTTATATCGGCTATAGCTAGTATAACTGTATGCTGTCATCTCATAGCCGCCGTATGCGCAATAACCCGTGGTCTCTGCGCCGTACCAGCCGAAGTAACTGTTGGTGCTACCCGAAGCCGTCTCAGCAAACCCAATCAACAAGTCGCCGCCCATATATTGATAAGGAGCAGCGAGGATGATTTCCATCTTGCTATCGCTAACGGAAAGAGAACCGGAATACACCGTAGCCATCTCCGACCAATCAAAAAACTCATAGTTTTCAAAGACTGTCACGCCGTCCAATTCACCAATAAAAACATCGAAGGTGGCTGTGCCCATGCTTCCAGTCTCTGAAGTTGCATGGAAAGTCATTTTAGAAATGTTGGCATACAGCAAATCGGCCATATCGGCAGCAGGAACTATGAACTGGCTTTTCGTTGTATAGTCGATTGCAGAGGTGCAGATAGGAATGTATGCGTTGTAATTGTTGCCGTTACCTACCGTGAGTTCGTATTTTGGCATGAATGCACAGATGTTGCTCCAATCGCTGTAGATGTTTTCACCGCAAACGGCACGAACGTAGGCGTAATATTGTGTATTCAGCGTAAGGTCAGTCAATGTGTAAGGCTTCGAATTGACGGTCACGATGGTTCCGCTTTCAGGAGTGAAATTGGCTGTTGTTGAATATGAAATCTGCCATTGTGATTCGTTGCTCCCTTGCGTCCATGCTAAAGTGGCTGTATTTGGTGTGACGCTGCTTTCCTGAAGATTTGACGGGGCGAAGCATTCGGTGGTCATGCTCACCACATCACTCCAATCGCTGTAGTCGCCTTCGCCGCAGACGGCACGAACATAGGCATAATAAGTAACACCTGTTGTTAAATCCTCGTGGACATAATACTGCAATGCAACCGTTTCAGGTGTAACCGCATCAGGATCAAAGCCTTGCTGGTCGGAGAATGCAACTTGCCATGATGTCTCCGAGCCAACGGGAATCCATGAAAAATAAGCTTGATTGCATGTTGCCATGCTTTGGCCAATAGTCGGAGTGTAGCATCCAACTTCAAACGTGCAGGCATTGCTCCAGTCACTGTAATGTTCGCCGTTGTTGTAATTTCCGCGAACGTAAGCATAATATGTGACACCAGAGTCAAGGCCAGAGATAGTGTAAGGCTTTGTATCAGAATTACTTACCTGTGGAGTTGTATTCGCATCAGGAATCATATTACCGTTCGTGGAATAATAAATATCCCAATGGTCCTGACCTGAACGAGATGTCCAATCGAGAGTTGCTGTGCTTGAGGTATATCCGTTAATAACGAGATTTTTCGGAGCCGGATATTCCGAATAGTTTTCAAAATTGAAATCATCAAAATACAGGGATGTGTTAGTTGATCCGCTAGTGTATTTTATTGCGATATACTTTGTTTCGGACGTATAAATTTGGCTGAACGCCGTCCATTGTGTGCCGCTTGTCGATATCTCATCACCGTAGGTGAATGCGCTGATATCGTTAGTGGTTGTTGAATATCCCACTTGGAAAGTATGCGCACTCGATGATGAAGATTTGTAATAAAACTCCACCACTGTGCCGTTTGTAGTTGTCGACAATTCTGGCGAAATCAGATATTGCTCGGAGCACGACGATGTGTTGTAAAATCTGAATCCGTAATCGCCAGTTCTTTTGGCATATTGATAGATTTTAGTGTTTGATGAACAAGTGTTTAACGTCCACCCTTCTGAAGTCAAATCGTTGTTCTCAAAGCCGTACTCATACGGCAAGGCTTTTTGTCCCAATATCGCCAAAGGCATCAGCAGGAACAAAATTGTTAGTAAAAGCAAAGATTTTCTTCTCATTTTGATGTTGTTAGTTAATATTTAATTTATTGATTATCAATGTGATAAATATAATTTTGCACCAATAGTAAAGGCATGCTGACATACCTCTCCCATCGGTGCAAAAGTACCTATTAATAAAATGGCAAAAAAGAGGAGAAATTTCCTGTTTTTATCAGTTGATTAATCCAACCCTGAAAGCAAACAAAATCAACTCGGAAGTCGACTGGATGTGAAGCTTCTTGAAGACGTTATCTTTATGATTTTCAACGGAATGCTGAGTGATGCACAGCTCGTCGGCTATCTGTTTGGCGCTCAATCCCGAGGCACATAATGTGATGATTTCCATCTCGCGTCGGGTAAGCGTCGAAAGGATGTCCATATCGGCTTTGATGTCACCCTGCAGATGAATCGTGGCCTGCTCGGTGTAATCATTGCCACTCATCACCGTCGTAAGCACCTTCGCGAGCTCATCGGGCTGAATGTTTTTGTCCATATATCCGTTGACGCCTTTGTCCATGAACTGTTTGACGATAGCACCGCCAGCCTCGCCTGAAAGTATGACAATCTTCGGGCTGAGATGAAGTCTTTTTACTGCCTCAATAACATCCATTCCGGTGCCGTCGGGAAGCATATAATCAAGTAGAATAAGATCGATGTCATGTCCGTTTTTCTCAAGAAAATCAACGGCTTGCGATACTGTCTCCGCTTCCGTCAAAACCTTATGGCTGATGCCGGAATTTGTCAATGTCATGCGGATGCCGAGGCGACAAATCGGCTGGTCTTCAACAATGAGAATGCGTATCATCTTTCCAACATTTTACAATGAATACTGAAACTTACGGTCGTGCCGATGCCTTTCTTGCTTTCGATGGCAATTTTACCTCCGATTTTGTCGATAAACTGCTTGCTGACAAACAATCCGATGCCTGTGCCTGTCTCGCCGCCAGTACCCTTTTCGGAAGATGTCATGTAGTTAAAAATCTTCTCCAGTTTCGCCTCGCTAATGCCCATGCCGTTGTCGCTCACCGATATCCATGCTCGATCAAAGTTATGTTCAGCTTTTATTGTGATTTCACCATTCGGATACGAGAATTTCACCGCATTGCCCAGCAGATTTTGAATCACCAGTCGCACCACATTGATGTCGTCGTACCCCATGATGTATTTCGGCACTTCGTTGTTGACTTTCAGCGATTTCATCGTTATCGATGTCTCCTGCGTCTTGATACATTCGTCAACCAACTCGTTGATACTGAATATTATACGTTTAACTTCACTGTTGGCCAGCTCGCCCCTCACCCATTGCATGATGGTCATGATGCGCGAATACAATGCCTCAACCGATGAATGCATCATTATGAGACTGGCTTTTCGGTCGGTATCGCTGATGTTTTCGTAATTCGACGTCATATTGTTGAGCACAGTGCAGATGGATCCTACAGGCGTCTTCACGTCGTGTGAGACAATAGATAAAAGCCTGTCTTTGGTCTGGTTTAGATGCGTCAATTCATCGTTGCGTGTCTTTCTTATCTTTGCCAAACGAATCCATATCAAGGTTATGACTATAAGCAAGAGTACCACAATCGACAACACGATGATATACAATCTATTACGCTTCGATTTCTCCTGTTCCAAAGCAAGAGCGTGTTCTTTTTCCTGAGTAGCATATTTCACTTGATAGTCGCGGATGAGCTGCTGCTGAGTCTCGTTGAAGACCGAGTCTTTCATCGCCATGCTTTGCTCGTAATATTCCAGTGCCAGCTTAGGATTTCTATTGCGTTCATATAGATAAGCGTCTTTCAGCGCTTCCTGAAGCAACTCATCGTAATGATTTTCCTTTGCCATCGTGATAGCCTGTGAATACTCGCCTTTCTGAAGATGTATCACAGCCTGGAGATATGTCTCATCGTATTCTTCGGCGAGCTGCAAAGCCTCATCAAGAAGTCTCTCACTTTCTTTGGTTTTGCCAATATTTCCGTAGGCTTTCGACAATGTCATCAAGCGGTTGATAACCTTATGCGGAGTGTCGAGATATTTCCTTGAAAGTTCCAGCGATTGTTCGGCATAGCTCACGGCATCGTCTTTGTTGAGTGCGATATGGACTTCAGCGAGATTCTGGTAATATGTGGCCAAATCGAGCATCGAGGCGGTATCCTCAACGTCCACTTCGCCAAGCATTTCAATGCATTTGCCATAAATCTCCTCCGCCACATCGTATTCGTTCATCGCCAGATGAATCTCAGCGATGTTGTTCATCACGTAACGTTTGTTCACCGCCGCCATCTCGCCTCCTATCTCGTCCATCAGCTCACTGCATCGGTTGTAGCATTCGATGGCCTTGTCAAGCTGTCCGAGTCGTTGATAAGCGTTGGCCAATGTCATCAGGCAGCCGGCTTCATTGAAGAGGTCGCCGATCTTGTCGTAATGCTCGATTCCGATTTCCGAATACTGCACAACATGTTGAAAATCATTGTGGTTGAAGTAGTAAAGAATCATCGTACGCAGAATCTTCAACTTTATCTCATCCTTATCGGTATCTACGGTAAAATTCGGTTCACGACCTATGGTCTCGTCGATGGCAACGGCAGCTTTATACGCCACTTCGCCTCGATTATTCTCGAAAACCGTGAAAAGACTGTCGATGTCCTGCCCGAAAAGCATCGCGAAACAAAACATCAAAGCCGACAACAACCAAAACTTTTTCATCTAAATGATTATTTGAATTGCAAAAATACAAATTTTATTGGGAAAATGCAAAAATAATAATTCCGATTGCATATAAAAAAGAGACGTTTCGGGAAACGCCTCTACATGGTGTTACCAATAATTATTAATAATTGGTAATTTTTATATTTTTTCACTAACGATTTCAGCAATATCCTTAACCTGAACCGGCGATTTCTTTGAGAACGTCTTCAGGCACAACGGACAAGCAGTGACGATTTCATCAGGATGATTGTACATCAGGTCGTCGACTGAATTGGCAGTGATTTCATCGCGTTCCTGCTGGGTGAGGTTGAAACTGCCCAAACTTCCGCCACAGCAGATGCTTAACTCTTTTTCCGACTTAGCTTTACGCAGATTGCCAACGTTTTCAAGCACTTCACGAGGCTCGTCGTACACTCCGAAAGCTCTTCCTAGCTCGCAAGGATCGTGGTAAACGTAGTTCACATCACCTTTGCTGACCTTCAACTTGCCGTTCTTGATAAGTTCGTTGATATATTGCGTATGATGTTGAATCTCAATGCCTTCGAGCTTGTATTCTTCTTTGAAAACCTTATAGCAAATCGGACATGAAAGCACCAGCTTCTTAGCACCAGATTTCTTTATCAACTCGGTGTTTTTTTCAATCATGGCCTGTGCTTCGGACTTCTTGCCGCTAAGCATCATCGGCCTTCCGCAGCAGATGCCACCGTCCTTGTCGAGGAATTCGTAGTTCTCGCCAGCAGCCTCCATAATCTTCTTCATCGAGCGCATGATTTTGGGCGTAAGTTGGGTCATGCAGCCGGCGAAATAAAGGACGGTCGAATTGACGGAAGAAGACGATTCGACGTTTTCAAGATATGAATGGTCGCTATTAATAATATAAGGTGTAGCTTCACGTTGACTCATTTTGATGTCGCACGACTCGATGCTCACAGGGCACACTGCCACGCATTTGCCGCACTGCATACAGGTCTCGGCGATGCGCTTGGCCTCGGCATCATTAGCATTTCTTAGCTTTTTCATGAAATAAGCCGAGGTGTTGCCACTGTTTTTATCGTTCACACTCATCGGACAGGCGTCGATACACAGACCGCAGCTCGGACATGAGTAAATCTGGGCCAAGGCATAACCTTTACGAGGCTCGCGAGGCTTCAAACCGGCATGTCTCAAAAGGATAAACAGCGCCTCCGTCGGGATGTGCATGTATCGCGTAAACGGCAGCATGCACATAAATATCATCAGATCGATGGAATAAAGCCACCAGAACGCCATGATGTTGGTCTTCTCGGCGATGAGTCGGAACGGGAAGATGGTCCACAAGGCAAAACGAATCATGTTGTCGGCGAAACCGAACTTCGTGACGCGCTTCACTCCTACCACTCCCGAGTAAATCTTCTTCACCACAGCGATGAAAATACCAGTGATAATCACTATCAGGAAGAAATCCATCAAGAAGGCGAAAACCGGTGTTTCTTCAGCGAAATGCTTATAGAAAATCGGGTAATAGAAGTTGGTAAACGTTCTTGCAAAGCCATGGACATCAACATCTTGCAGTGGTTTTAACGTAAACAGCATCACGTGGCCGATCACGATGATCATAAACCAGCCGAAAGCGATGGCCGAGTGCATGTAGCCGAGTATCGGGTTGCGTTTCCATATCTTCACATGGAACAGACAGTCACCAAACAGGTCGCGGATGTTAGCCCAGGCTGTCTTCGGCGTCACCAGCGAGCGCCAGAACTTCTTCCGGTCGTCTTTCGGTAGCTGGCCGATGATTCTAAAAAGCCCCACGAGGCAGTACGTCAGCACGAAAGCCATGCCGAGCACAAACGGGAGCACAAATGGATGGAATATATACTGGTTCATCGTGTAATGTCTAACAAAATCTTACGAATATTGATGCCGCGCGGACACACCAGGGTGCATTTGCCGCAGAGCATGCAACGTTGAATCATTTTCTTGGCTTCGTCTTCCTTGCCTCTCTGAAGCATCAGGAGGAGTCGGCGGAAGCTCATCTCGGTGAAGTTGCCCGCCGTGCAAGTCGCTGTGCATGAGCCACATGCGATGCAGGTGTTCACGTCAGGGTTGGTCTCCTTCAGACGATTAAACGTCGTCAGGTCGATGGAGTCCATCTTGACGTGCGAGCTGGGTGATAAACAGAATCCGAAATCCATAACTACTTGTTGTTTATGTAGTTAAACACTTCCACGGCTACCGAGCGGGCCTCGCCTATGGTGTCGGGCAATGACTTAGGGGCGGTGCAAGTGCCGGCAACGAAAACGCCGTCCTGCTTGCTGTCGTTCATTCCCAAGTACATATCCTTATTCTGCATGAAACCGTCGCTGTTGTTGGCAATGCCGAGCTTCTGCTGAATCTTGTCGATGCTCTTTGCCTTCTCCATGCTGCACATCAAAACGAGCAAGTCGAGGGTCATCCTCAATGGCTTGCCGAACAAGGTGTCTTCAGCTTTGATAACTAAGCGTCCGTTCATGTCTTCCGAGACCTCGCACACACGACCGCGTATGCATTTCACGTCAAAGTCTTTCTGGGTTTTAAGATATAAATCTTCATAACCCGGACCGAACATTCTCAGATCCATGTAGAAGGTGTAAACCTCAGCATCCGGGAACACTTCCTTCATCTCGCAGGCCTGCTTCAGAGCTGTAGTGCAGCAAACTTTAGAACAGTAAGTGTTGCCTACTTTCACGTCGCGGGCGCCAACGCAATGCACGAAACCAATCTTCTTCGGGTTGTTGATGCGCGGGTCCTTGCCTTCTTTGAAGAATTTCTCGATTTCGAGACTGGTAATCACGTTATTGTAAATGCCATAGCCGTATTCCTGTTTTCTTTCAGCCTTGAAAAGGTCGAAACCAGTTGCCAGAATCACTGCTTTGGCGTCGATTGTCTCTTTATTGCTTAAAACGGCATGAAAACCATTGTTATCACGCTGAATATCAGTCACTTCAGTGTTCAAACGAGCATCCACGTCTTTCACGTTGTTGAGCATCTGCTCCACCACGTCTTTGGCAGGATGAAACGCTGGGAACAGCCTGTCCCACTGGGCGATATGACCGCCGAGTCTCTCACTCTTTTCAACAATTATCGGATTAAGCCCGAGCTTCTTCAGCTGTGTGGCGGCTTCCATTCCGGCGGCTCCGCCGCCGATAATCAATATATTCTCTTTCATAACTACTTGATAATCAAACTGATTTAATACATGACGGACACATTGGCTGACCTAAGTCTTTGCCGTTCAAGCCCTGATATTTTCTCTTCGGGTCGTAAGGAATACCCATCTTCTCGAGCAGCGGCTCGATGGCAACCTGGTGCATCTGCAATCCGAGGTCCCAAGGGTCGTAACCCATAACAAGTCCGGCCACTTCCTCGTAAGTCAATGCAGGAATGCCGTAGCCGTCCTTGCCGTAGGTCTTGCCTGTCTGCTCTGCTATGACATATTGCCATCTGTCAAGGAAATAAGGGCATCCTGGGCAGTTGGTGATGATCAGATCAGGCTCGTATGGCTCCATCGACTCAAATTTCTTATGAGTGTTCGACATCGAATAGCCTCTGTCGGCCTGTACGAAATACTGGCGGAATCCGAATCCGCAGCAGTGACGGCGTTCAGGATAGTCGACGACCTCGCCTCCCCATGCCTCGATCATCCCGACGAGCACATACGGATATTCAGCACCGCCGAAGCCCTTCGACGGAAACATCTTTGAATAATGACACCCGATATGCTCAACCACCTTCAAAGGCTTGCCAGTCTTGACATTCACGAGCGGGTACTTCATCTGTTTCGCGATCTCAAATCTGAATTTATAGATGATGTCGCTGGCGTGAGCGAGATATTTCGGCTTTGCGAACTCTTTTTTGCAAGAATCCCAAAGATACTGGCGAATCTTAGCCTCCAACTCAGGATACTCGTGCCACGTTTCCAGCGTCTCGGTGTAGCATCCAAACGAGGTGATGCACGAGCAGACGTAGTTTTCATAGCCGCTTTCGTGCATCAGCGCAAACTGGCGCGCGATGATGGTCATGGCCGTCTCCTGCGGGATGGTGTCGCTGTGATATGCAATGCCGCCGCAGGTTGTATGATATGGGTTCTCGTAAAAATCTTTTCCAAGTTTATTCCTTGTGATGTCCAGAAAAGTCACCTCCGAGCCAGGCCAAAACGCCTGACGGATGCAGCTTCTCACATAAAAATAATGGTCATCGGGAATGTCTTTCTGATAATCTGCCCAAATCTTCTTTTTTCCTTCAACTATCATTATTTAAAGATTTAAGATTTAAAATTCAAAATTTAAATTCTATAGATTTTACTAGTGATTGAGATGCTTTTCCCAGTCATTTTCAGTGTAAACTTTCATAAAATATTCCTCATCGGTGAGGTTTTCCTTGACAGCCTCTTCATGAGCGTCGGCGAACACTTGCTCCATAAGCTCAGTAGCACCTGTCACGTCGAAGATATTCTTAAGCTGGTCGAGACTCTCCTTCGGAATCTTACGCAATCCGCCAGGACCGTCACCATCGAGATTCGAACCCATACGGGCATGCAAATCGTCAAGGTTATCATTGATCCATTTGCCAACCGGACCGAATTCCTTATGCGTCTCATATTCAAATGTACGCGGATAAACGCAATAGCCGTAGTTTAAGATGTTGGAACACAGGTCTTTAACCACCACGTACTGCTGTTTTCCTTTTTCTGAAAGCATATACAAGCCGCTTCTCATCGAAAGTTTTCGTAAAGACATAATTACCAATCCCGGTGCATTGGCTCGCGGACAGCGCGTCACACACGACATACACTCGCCACAGTACCAAATTGTGTCGCTTTTCAGCAAATCCTCAAGATCCTGCTCGTTTTTGCGTGCCACAATGTTGACAATGTTCTTCGGATTGTATTTGTAAAACTCCGCCGCTGGACAAACTGCAGTGCAGACGCCACAGTTCATGCAGGCCTTCATTCCCTCTTTTATCCTGTAATCCTTATATAATTCCTCTACAAGATGTCCTTTAAATCTATATTCCATAAAAGTAAATCAGTTTATAGTAAATCGTTTTACTTATAATGTGCAAAGATAGCATTTTTTTTATTAAGGAAAATTAATTAGTAAAAATTTTTACCAATTTTAAAATTGTATTACAGAAAAAATTATATTTGCAAATTGAAAAATCTTTTTTAATTTAAAAACTAATAAAAAAATGTGCGGAATAGTAGCATATATTGGTAATAAGGACGCTTATCCAATTCTTATTAATGGCTTGAAACGCCTTGAATATCGTGGCTATGACAGCGCCGGAGTGGCTCTGCTTAACACGAATAATGAACTTAATGTTTATAAAACAAAAGGCAAAGTCTCTGATTTAGAGGCATTTACCAAAGATAAAGATGTCAGCGGACATATCGGAATAGCCCACACACGCTGGGCGACACACGGCGAGCCTAACGACATCAACGCACATCCGCACCTATCGCGTTCAGGTAATTTGGCTATGATTCATAATGGTATCATTGAGAATTATCTTACCCTGAAAAAAGAGCTTCAAAAGCGTGGATATAAGTTCAAATCATCAACAGATACTGAGGTTTTGGTAAATCTCATCGAAGATGTTCAGCTTACGCAGAAAGTCGACCTCTTTGAGGCTACGCGTATCGCTTTGAACCACGTCAATGGTGCATACGCCATCGCTCTTATCGAAAAAGGTCATCCCGACACCTTGATTGCAGCGCGTAAAGGCAGTCCAATGGTAATCGGAATCGGCAAAGACGAGTTTTTCATCGCTTCCGACGCTACTCCTATCGTAGGTATGACATCGCAGGTGGTTTACATTGAAAATGAAGAGGTTGTGAAGGTGAAAATCGGCGAGGAAATGAAACTCAAGACCATCGACGACGTTGAGATGACACCTTATATTCAAGAGCTACAGCTCAACCTCGAATCGATTGAGAAAGGCGGCTTCGACCACTTCATGCTGAAGGAGATTTATGAGCAGCCTACCACTGTGCGCGACACCATGCGCGGTCGTCTGCACGCCGATTTGGGCACCGTGACTCTCGGCGGCATCTTCGATTACGAGAAAAAACTTCTGCACGCACGCAATATCATTATCGTGGCATGTGGAACGTCGTGGCATGCCGGACTGGTAGGCAGCTACCTCATCGAGGTGTATGCCGGAATACGTGTGAAGGTTGAATATGCTTCGGAGTTCCGTTATCGTGAGCCTGTCATCTTCCCTGACGATGTGGTCATCGCCATCTCACAGTCAGGTGAGACAGCCGACACGCTAGCCGCCATCGACATCGCAAAGAAAAAAGGCGCCACGGTGCTCGGCATCTGCAACGTCATAGGATCGTCGATATCGCGTGCCACCGATGCTGGCATCTACACCCACGCAGGCCCGGAGATTGGCGTCGCGTCAACCAAAGCATTTACAGCACAAGTCGCCGTCCTGACGATGATGGCAATACGTCTGGCCGAACTCAACGGACATCTGCCGAAGTCGAAGATTGTGGAACTTATCCACGAACTCGACCTCATCCCTGATAAGATCCAGACAACCCTCGAACGCAGTGCCATCGTGAAAGACATCGCCAACGAGATGAAAGACTGTCACAACGCCATATATCTCGGACGTTTGCAGAACTTCCCGGTGGCTCTCGAAGGCGCTCTCAAGCTGAAAGAGATCTCTTATATCCATGCCGAAGGCTACCCTGCCGCTGAGATGAAACACGGTCCTATTGCATTGATAGACAAAGACATGCCTGTCATCTTCATCGCGACCAACAAATCGACTTACGAGAAAGTCGTCTCTAACGTCCAGGAGGTCAAAGCACGTCACGGAAAAATCATCAGCGTGGTGACCGAAGGCGACGTCTTGGTAAAAGAGATGTCTGACTACGTCATCGAAATTCCTGATACTGAATGCACTTACGCTCCATTGCTGGCGACCATCCCGCTGCAACTCCTCGCCTATTACATCGCGGTTTTGCGTGGATGCAACGTCGACCAACCTCGTAACCTTGCAAAATCGGTGACAGTTGAATAAATATGAAGCGATATCTCCTTTTAATATTAATGATACTTGCCGGTATCACTGGATTTTCGCAACAGACAGTTGTGAAAGGCAAGGTCGTTGATATTGAGACAGGAGAGACACTTCCCTACGCAAATATTTCGTATATTGCCGACGGTCAATTATTTGGAACTGTCAGCGACATTGACGGCTTCTATCGTCTCGAGTCGGATAAGATTTTCGACCAGGTGACGTTTGAATATGCCGGATATAAGCCATATACTGTGGATATCAGGCGATTCACTACCCAGACTATCGTCGCGAAGATGGAATCTGTGTCGATAACGCTTCCAAAGGCCGAAATCAAGGCGAAACGAAGAATCAAGGAACGTTATAAACGGCGTGGGAATCCCGCTGTTGAGCTCATCAGAAAGGTGCAGAAAAACGCCGAACGAAACAGCCTCACTGGCTTCGATTACTACCAATACGACGAATACAGCAAGCTGGAACTCGGTCCGTCGAACCTCAGCGACAGCCTGGCAGCCAAGCGTTACATGCGAGGCCTCGACTTCGTGTGCGATAACGTGCGTCCGTCGGAACTCACCGGCCGTAACTATCTATCGCTTTATTTCGTAGAAACACTTTCGAAGACATATTACCGCCGACAGCCTCATTTTCTCACGACAGAGGTCACCGACTCAAAAGACGTGGTGTTTAGCAAATTCATGGATTTCACCACTATGGAGACAGTAATCGACAACTGGATTGGCTTTGTCGACGTGTATCAGCGCAGCGTGAGTCTGTTTAACAACGAGTACACCTCTCCTATGTCGCCGATAGCCGTCACTTTCTATCATTTTTATATCGTCGACACTGTCAATTATGAAAATGAAAACTGCATAGTGCTGTCGTTTACGCCTGCCAACCAGATGGATATGGGTCTCTGTGGAAGTCTCTGGATCACCAACGACACCTCGTATATGGTGAAAAAGGTGCAGCTGCAGATTCCTAAACATTCGGGTACCAACTTCGTCGAGGCGATGATGTTTGAACAGGAATACAAAAAGGTCGATTCGGTGATGATTCCTACGAAATACAGCCTTGTGGCCGACATCTTCTACCTTGGAGCTGCAATACACGGAAAACGTACCGGAGTTTTCTCGAATATCGAGATAAACAAGCCGATGCCGGAAGGTTTCTATTCGGGCAAACCACTGAAGACACACAAAGAAGGCTATTACGACCATCGTGATGACGAGGAATACTGGGACGCAAACCGTACAGACAGTCTTTCGGAACACGAGAAACGCATTGCCGAAGACAACGACAGGCTCATGAAAAACTGGAAGTTCCGACTTGTCACAGGTACTGCAATGATTCTCGGTTACAACTACCACGACTGCGGCCCTATCGATATCGGTCCGGTGTTTAACATGCTGAGTTACAATGGTATAGAAGGCTGGCGACTGCGTTTCGGAGCTAAGACCAACACCAGATTCCATAAACACATCTTCCTCGAAGGCTTTGTGGCATACGGTATGAAGGATGAAAAGTTCAAATATCGCGGGCAGTTTATGTATTCGTTCAACAAAAAGGTCAATAACCAGTGGGAGTTCCCGATGAACTTGCTGACGCTGTCGTACGAACATAACACTCAGGTGCCGCGCATGGGTACCTTTGGATACAACTTCAACGAAGACTTCGACCGTCTGGGCCGTTCCATTAGCCGTCAGACAAATCTCAGAATGCTGTTTATCGACAAGTTTAAGGTGATGTACGACTACGAGACAGAGAGCCAGATTGGCATCAAGCTCTTTGCCGAATACGAAGAACAACGGCCATTGGGCGAGCTTATTTTTGAGACAAATGGCGGTAAGTTCTACGATCCGTTTACCACCAATGCTGTCGGATTCCAGCTGCGATTCGCCCGCAACGAGCGTGTGCAACAGCTGCATCAGTACCGTTATCCTCTCGCCGGCTCTGTAGCCCCAGTAGTTACTATCGGTTACAGCTATGGAGGCAAGTATCTCGGCTCTGACTTCGAATATCATAAGATTCAGGCGATGTTCAGCAAACGCTGGTTCTTCAGCGTGCTCGGTGTCGCCGACCTCAACATCACCAGCGGCGTTGTCCTGGGCGAGGCTCCTCACCCACTTATGTTCGTTCATCGCGCCAACCAAGGCATGTACTACGACGACCGTGGCTTCAACTTGATGAATTACTACGAATTCGTGAGTCAGTACTATGTTCAGGGGATGTTTGAATACAATTTCAATGGATTCCTGCTCAACAGAGTCCCGCTCATCGGCAAACTCAAATTGCGTGAAGTGCTTTCAGTGAAAGCAGTCTGGGGTGGCATCTCCGACCAGTGTAACCCGCTGAACGGCAACGAGCGGCTCATCAAATTCCCGACTAACGCCGAGGGCGAGATGCAGACCTACACACTCGAAAAAGAGCCTTACGTCGAAGGCGGCATCGGAATAGCTAACATATTCAGAATCTTGAGGATAGACTACGTGCGACGCTTCAACTATCTCGACCACCCCGAAGTCGACAAATGGGGCATCTTCTTCTCGTTCAGAGTGAAATTCTAAAGAATAATATCTTCCAGCTTCACCTTCGGCACGTAATGCACGCCGTCGATGCGGTAATATGCACGGCTTTCCTCGACAGAAATAGGCTTAATCTTGATTTTTTCAGCACCTTTACCCACTGCAAGAATGGCCAACGGCTCATGTTTTAGGCCGAAATGCTCAACGATATTGGCTTTGTTAAACGCGCAAATCATCACGCAATTCAAACCCATCTCAGTGGCTTTCAACGACATGCTCTGCAGCGAAATTCCCAAGTCAATGTCGATGATTTTGGTTTCCGGTGCTGAGGTGCAGACGATGATAAACGCCTCAGGCTCAGTGCCTTCGTATGGTAGATGCAGTTCGGGCAACATTCCGCCTAGCTTGATGTTTTGCAGCACGAAGTCGGCATCCTCGCCCTTGGTGACGAGCTTGAAACGCAGCACCTGCTGGTTCTTACCCGAAGCGATCTTGGTGTTTACATTCACAATGCGCTCAAGCATGTCGCGCTTCACCACATAATCCTTCTTATACCCGCGATAGCTGCGGTTTTTTTCAAATAATGTATCAAGCGACACATGTTTCACAGTTTTCTTCGCACCCGAAGCGAATTCTTCTATTCTTTTTTCTAAATAACCGTCTGCCATTTTAGTTTAAAAGTTTAAAGTGCAAAAATACGAAATTTTTGTATCTTTGCAAATCAAATTAGTCATAATGACTTTAAAAAAGTATATATTATTCGTAATACTAATTATTGCCGCTATTACTGCAAAATCTCAGGTTTTCAGCGCTAAAGGCACTGTGCTTGACAGCGTGACAAAGCAGAAACTGGCATTCGTGAATATTATTATAAATGATGACGGAACATTCGGCACCACAACAGATATCGACGGCAATTTCAGCATTTCAAGTAAAAAAGAAATAAAAACCCTTACTTTTTCCTATGTCGGATATCAGAAAAAGACAGTAAATGCTGATAATCTCGGCAAAAAGATTTATCTTAGTCCGGTAGCATATAAGCTCGACGAAGTGGTAGTTGTGGCCGGCGAGAATCCAGCCCATCGCATAATCGACAAAGTGGTGAAAAACCGTAAGCGTAACAATCCCGAAATGCTTGATTATTACGAATATACGATCTACGACCGCATGGTAATCACCATCGATACAACAGAAGTGGCCGATTCGGTTTTCCATGATTTCGGCAAGATCGTCCGCGATAACGACATGATGGTGATGGAGACTGTTTCGGAGATTTATCATAAGAAACCTAATAAAAACAAGCGCGAGATAAAGGCGAATATCGTTTCCGGACTGAAAAACCCGATGTATTTCTACGTCCTCGACGGCATGCAAAGCACCAGTTTTTACGACGAATTCATCACTGTTTACGAGAAAAACTACGTCAACCCGATAACACCGGGAAGCAAGTCAAGATATTTCTTCGGTCTCGAGTCGGTGATGCCTACTGCAAATGGCGACTCGCTTTACGTCATCTCTTTCAAACCCCGTAAAGGCGCCACTTTCGACGCTCTCAAAGGTGTGATGACGATAACATCCGACGGCTGGGCTGTTGTTAACGTGAAAGCTGAGGCTGCTGACAAAACCAACACCCTCGACGTGAAGATACAGCAGCTCTACGAGAAAGTCAACGATTCGGCTTGGTTCCCGGTGCAGCTCAACACTAACATCGTTTTCCTGAGGATGATGGCGACGGATCATACGCTGGGAATCAGTACGAACATGCCTGAAAATACTAACACCTCGCTGCAAGGCATTGGCAAAAGTTACATTTCCAACATAAAAATCAATCAGCCTATAGATAAAAAGGTGTTCGGCTCAACCGATATCGACATCGCTGAAGACTCGGGAGTTAAAGACGAGGTGTTTTGGAAATACTATCGCAACGACAGTCTAAACGAAAGAATATTAAATACTTACCATTTTGTCGACACCGTGATGGAAGATGCCGGCATCGACATGGATAACCTTATGAACGCCACCACCAGCATCCTCCAGAATGGCGAGATTCCTTGGGGAAAATTCAATATCGGACTTTCGGATCTGATGAACTATAACATCGGCAATAAGTTCTATCTAGGATTGGGTGTCTCAACCAATGATCGATTGTCGAAATATGTAAGATTTGGTGGCTATTTCGGCTATTGGTTCGGTCCGAAGCATGCCAATTACGGTGGCGATGTTGAGATTAAATTCAACCGCAGACAGGATTTCGGTCTGCGTCTCAGTTTTGACCATAAATACAATGCTTTTGGCGACTACGGCTTCATGAACAACCCGAAAAATCCTCTCAACGAAAGCAATTACAAGGAATTTTACATAAAATGGACCACTTTGAATACTTCAGCGTCGGCTGAACTGTCTACTCGTTTTGCTAAAGTCTGCAAGGGTTTCATGAGTTTTAACCTGAGCGATAAAGTATCTTTCGACACGACTTATCGCATCACAAGTTTGGATTTCAAAGTCAGGATTGCGCCAGGCGAGCGTTACATGCTTACGCCTAAAGGTCTAAGTACTGTTGAGCAAGGCAAGCCTGTCATCTGGCTCTCCTATCAAAAAGGCCTGCAAAACGTGCTCGATTGTCCGTATAACTACGACAAGATTCAAGCGCAGCTAACTTATTCATGGTTAACGCGTTACATCGGGAAAACAACCATCGTGATTCAAGCTGGATACGTCTTCGGCGACGCCCCTCTTTTCGAAAACTTCGATATCTACGCAAGCAACCACGGATTCGCCTTGTATGCGCCCGAAAGTTTCGCCACAATGCAAGTAAACGAATTCATCTGCGACAAATTCGCCTTGCTGTTCTTTACGCATAATTTCGGTAAGTTATTCAAAACCAAGTGGTTCAACCCTGAATTTATCGTCGCCACCAACCTCGGATGGGGCGAGCCGTTCATGAGCGACGGCTTCTACGAAAGCGGCATCGTTATTGATAACATCTTGAAAATCAGCACTGCGAAACTGGGTTTCGGCACCTACTATCGCTATGGACCTTATTCCTACGATAAAATCGCCGACAATTTCGCTTACAAAATCAAACTCTCCATCGCGTTCTGATCTTTGTAATACTCAATCAGTCCTTCCATCGGATTCTTCAGTATTTTCTCGCATTTGATGTTATGCTTTTCAAGACATTTCACCAAAATATCTTTAAAAATATAAGCAACGGAACCTACGAATGAAACATTTTTTACGGACGCGGCGCGCCACGTCCCTACATTCAAATTATTGATAAATCCTTCAAAACAGCTAGATACTGCCTTCACAACATACTGATTATCTATATTTTCACTTGCAAATTTTGCAAACTCCGCGAGAAATCTCGACGGCTGCTCGCCTTGATACACTTTTTTCAGAAACGCCTCTCTGTCGAGATGATATTTTGCATCAAATTTCGTCCTTAAATCATCAGGCATTATTCCCAAAAAATAATCGTGAACAATCCGCTTCCCGATATGGCAGCCACTACCCTCGTCGCCAATCATAAATCCCAGTGAAGCCACGCTCTCTGTGATGATTGAACCGTCGTAAACACAAGCATTTGAACCAGTTCCCAAGATGCAGGCAATTCCCGGTTTATCGCCAAACAAAGCATGACAAGCCGCTAAAGTGTCAGGATAGACCTCAACTTTTGAAAGCGGATAAAAATTGCTGAAAATAAGCTTCACTTTCACCTGATTTGCTGCGATACCACATCCCGAGCCATAAAAATACACTTCGCTAACATCATGATAATCAACAACATTTGTCAATGATTGCTTGACGATATCGTTCATGATATTATTGTCGCTAAAATTCGGGTTAAAGCCGTCGGTAATGAACCTCTTCTCCACCTTGGCGCCATCGAGCAGCACCCATTCGGCCTTTGTCGAGCCACAGTCACAAAGCAGTATCATTGTTGTATTTTTTTGCAAAAATACAAAAGTTTATAAGTTTAAGAGTTTAAAAGTTTAGAAAATTAAAAAATTGTAATACCTATTAATATATTGTATATATTTGCAGCTCAAAATCTTAAGAAAATGGGAAGAAGTATGAGAAAATGGCGTGTTGAGGACTCAGCTGAGCTCTACAACATCAATAACTGGGGCATTAAGTATTTCTCTATCAATGAGAAAGGCAATGTGGTGGTGACTCCGCGCGAAGGCTGTGCCTCTGTTGACCTTCGTGAACTTGTCGACGAGCTGCAGCTCCGCGACGTGTCGGCTCCTATGCTGATTCGTTTCCCTGACATCATCGACACACGTATCGAGAAGATCGATTCCTGCTTCAAACAGGCAGCTAAAGAATACGATTTCAAAGGTAAGAACTTCATCGTCTTCCCTATTAAAGTCAACCAGATGCGTCCTGTTGTCGAGGAAATCGTTAGCCACGGAAAGAAATTCAATATCGGTCTGGAAGCAGGCTCGAAACCTGAGCTACATGCCATCATCGCTTCAAATACCGACAGCGAGTCACTGATTATCTGTAACGGCTACAAAGACGAGAGTTTTATCGAACTCGCGCTTCTCGCTCAGAAGATGGGCCGCACCATCATCATCGTTGTGGAGAAGATGAACGAGCTCCGTCTCATCGCCAAATTGTCGAAACAGCTGAAAGTCACTCCAAAGATTGGTATCCGTATCAAGTTGGCAAGCTCGGGAGCCGGCAAATGGGAAGACTCAGGCGGCGACGCCTCGAAGTTCGGCCTCTCATCGTCAGAACTCCTCGAAGCCCTTGAATATCTTGAGAAAAACAACATGATGGAGTGCCTCAAGCTGGTGCATTATCACATCGGCAGTCAGGTTACCAAGATCAGAAGCATAAAAATCGCCTTGAAGGAAGCAGCACAGTTCTACGTTCAGCTTCATAAGATGGGCTTTAACGTTGAATTTGTTGACGTTGGCGGCGGTCTGGGCGTCGACTATGACGGCACACACTCAGCCAACAGCGCCAGCTCGGTCAACTACACCATCCAGGAATACGTCAACGATGCCATCTTCAGCATAGTCGACGCCTGCGACAAGAACGACCTGGCACATCCTAACATAATCAACGAGTCGGGACGAGCTCTGACGGCACATCACTCGGTGCTGATCATGGAAGTGCTTGAAACAGCGTCGCTTCCGACATGGGACGACGAAGTTGAGAAAGTCGAAGACGACGACCATGAGTTGATCCACGACCTCTACGAGACTTGGGATAACCTCACCAGCAAGCAGTCGTCAATGCTCGAGACATGGCACGACGCGCAGGAGATCCGCGAGGAAGCCCTCGACCTGTTCAATATGGGACTTCTCGACCTCAAGACGCGCGCCAAGATTGAACGTATCTTCTGGTCTGTTGCATTGGAAATCAATCAGTTAGCATCGCAGCAGAAACGTGTGCCTGATGAACTTCTCGCACTGCCGAAGCTACTGGCCGACAAATATTTCTGCAACTTCTCGATGTTCCAGTCGCTTCCTGACGCTTGGGCCATCGACCAGGTGTTCCCGGTCATGCCTATCCATCGTTTGAACGAGTATCCTGACCGTCAGGCCACTCTGCAGGACATCACCTGCGACTCAGACGGCAAAATGACGACATACGTCACAGGTCATAGCCTGTCGCACAACCTTCCAGTGCACTCGCTGACGAAGAACGAACCTTATTATATAGGTGTGTTCCTTGTGGGTGCCTATCAGGAGATTTTGGGCGACATGCATAACCTCTTCGGCGACACCAACGCTGTGCACGTCAGCGTTGACGAGAAAGGTTATTACATCGACCAACTCATTGACGGTGAGACAGTTGCGGAGGTTCTCGAATACGTGCAATACAGCCCGAAGAAGCTCGTCCGCACCGTCGAGTCATGGGTCACGAGCTGCGTGAAGGCCGGTAAGATCACTGTTGAAGAAGGTAAGGAATTCCTGTCGAATTACAGGTCAGGACTTTACGGATACACTTATTTGGAATAAGTTTTTTTAAACTAATAGATTATGAAATTTTTATTTAGATTTTTACGCTGCGCCGCTTTGATGGTCATGATGATGACCTCTATTCTGACGGCGAGGGCGCAATTTACCTTAACCACGCCGGATGATGTTACCAATCATACCGAGAAACTCTATTGGATCGAATCCAATGGAGCCGCGGGATTTTATGCTATTCCACACACCAATAATTCTAACGTATCCACCACTAATATGCCTAACTTGAAGGCATTATGGTATTTTATGGATGCCGGAAGTGAAAATGATACCCAATATTATTATATCGTCAATCATAATACGGGGTATTATCTTAAACATGAAGGGACACTTGGAAATGAAAATACAATTAAGATTGAAAGTTTCGGTTCCGGAGGTGATGCTTTTAAGTTTTCTGTCGGCGACAGTGCAGGCCAATGGGTTATATACCCCAAGAGCGGAAATGGTAATTATTGGGTAAACAAAAAAAGCGGTAATGTCTCCTACGACAGATACCTTAAAAGCAGTAATTATAATGATTCCCCTGATGCAAACTCCAAATGGAATTTTGTGGCAAAGGAATCTGTGACGTGGGCACATCCTTTCATCAATACAACCAGCGAAGAATATCATTACTACAATATTCATAATGCCACTACAGATGGATCCGCATATTATATGTCAATTGATAATGATTCTGACCCATACGCCACTGTTTCTAATATTGACGACAACAAAAAGGTATGGTATTTTGTAGAAGCTGATTCAGACAATACCATTTCCAACCTCAAGTACTATTACATCGTGAATGCCGTTACAGGCAAATATTTGAAGTTTACCGGCACAGCAAACGGATCTGCGCAAGAAAATTCATTGCGACTTTATGAGCATGATGGGACCGAAACTGGCGACACCGAAAACAGATTCCAATTCATGGTGTTGAATGCCAAAGGCGAAGCATATAGCGCTTATGCGATTATGCCCAAATTGGAAATAAGCTATTATTACAACAAAAGCGCCAGCTTGAGCCCACAGAAAACATATGGCAATCCCCTTGACAACGATATGAAAATCAGTATCTACAACGACAGGGGGCAAAACATCAACTATGCCCACTGGCTGTTTGAGGAAACTGAATTCTATATTGTTGAAGCACCAACAATTACTAACAACTACGACGGCACTATCTCGTTAAGCACTACCACCACCGGTGCCACGATATACTACACCACCAACGATGACACTCCCGACAATACCAGCACAGAATATTCTTCGCCCTTTTCATTGGGTGATGCAACGGTCATCAAGGCTATCGCTTATCTCGGCTCAGATTGTTCCGATGTGAGCATCTACAACGTGCCGACGTATTACAAGCCAACCATTAGCTACGACAACAGCACCTCTGAGGTTACCATAACTTGCACTGGTGCCACGGGAATTTACTACACCACCGACGGTAGCACCCCTACCACATCCAGCACCCCTTATAGTGCGCCTTTCGCCGTTTCCTCCGGTGTCACCATCAATGCCATCGCCACTCACCCAGGCTATCTTGTTTCAGATGTGGCGACAAAATACATCCAGGGCAATGATTACTCACATAATTATCTCACATTCAATGTGCTCACTGGTGGAACAATTGCGTGGAAAGCCATTGGATCTGGAGTGGAGAAAACAATCTCTTACAGAATCAATGGTGGTTCATGGACATCAATAATAGCTGGAAGTGATGTTACATTTAGTGTAGATGCTGGCGATGTCGTAGAATTTAAGGGATCTAATCAAACTTATGCAACGGATAAGAGTAACTATTCCGGATTTGATGGCGGTACAGCATCATTCATTATCTCTGGCAATATAATGAGTCTTATCTATGGCGACAACTTTGTTGGTCAAACAACAATGGAAGGCACGTATAACTTCTGTTCTTTATTCAAACAGTCCAAGGCAGTGTCAGCAGAGAACTTGATTCTTCCAGCATTAACATTAACTGCTGATTGTTATCGCGCAATGTTTAGTTTGTGCGAAACATTGAGAAACGCTCCCGCATTACCGGCAACAACACTGGCGACAGAGTGTTATTGGTATATGTTTGAATGTTGTGCTATTACAAAAGCTCCCGATTTGTTGGCAACAAATTTGGTTTCCAAATGTTATGGACATATGTTTGTGGGATGCTCAAATCTTAATTACATAAAGTGTTTGGCAACAAGCGGAATCAATAATACAAATCTGGAAAAATGGGTCGGAAAGAAAAATGCAGAAACAACCCTTGGTGTTGCAGCAACAGGTGTCTTTATAAAGGATGAAAACGCATCCTGGTCTTCTGCCACCGGTACATCAGGTATTCCGACAGGATGGGACCTTATTGCTGCACCTGCCATCAGCTGTGACGGTGAATATATTACAATGACTTGTGCTACAGAAGGAGCATCCATATATTATAGATTGAATCAAACCGGAGACTTCTCATTGTATACCTCTCCAATAGCTTTTAATTCAGATACCACTGTTGAAGCATATTCATCTAAAGACGATCATACAAGCTATACTGTTATTATTACATTTGAGAAATATGACAATCCGTTTGACGAGTCTAATAGATCATTAAATTCTTGGACGTATGGTAATACTCAAGTAACACTGCCATATTCAGTAAATGGAATAGACGGACATTCATCAAATTATTCCAAAGGCAACTTTACATTCGAAACGACAATCAATTTATATTCGCTTAATCCTACATATTTATGGTTCCAGCATGCCGACCAATCAGCAGACATATATGTTGATGATGAGTTTGTGACTACCCACTGGGGAGGTTACAATGCATTCTTTGTTGACATAAGCAATTATGTGCATGTGGGGACAAATAGAATCAAAGTTGTGTTGAACAACACGACAAGAAACACTTTGGCTCCTGCAGCCGGTGACTTCAATTTCAATGCGACTCTCGGAAAAGCCAAGTTATTCACAAGTCCTGTAATGCCGTCAATGGATTATGGATATGATGGTTTCCACGTCACTGCGACAGATGTGTCCAACTCTTCAGCAACAGTTACTGTGAAGACAAAGATACCGGTTGGGGCATCTGTCGTTTGTACAATAAGCGACGGAACATATAACTGGACCGACACACAAAATAGTACGGGTAATGAACAGTCATTCACAACAACTATTCAGAATCCGCACCTTTGGAATGGAACGACAGACCCGCACCTCTACAACATAAAACTTGAAATATATAAGGATAACGAGCTCTATCACAGATATGAAAGACCTTATGGTTTGAGATTTTATGCTTATAACACTTCCACCGGTTTCATACTTAATGGACAACCTTATTCATTAAGAGGTGTCTGTATGCACCACGATTTGGAAGGAAAGGCAAATGCTCTTACCGACTCGGATATAGCTAATGATTTTGCCATCATCCAGGAACTTGGATGCAACTTCATTCGTCTTGCACACTACCCACATCCTAAAGAAGTTTATGACTGGTGCGACAGACTTGGAATCATTGTCCAGACTGAAGTCCCTTGTGTAAACAAGTTCCAAAACACATTACCACAGGATTATTATGACCATCTTTATATCCAATATGAAGATATGGTAAGACAACATTACAATCATCCTTGTATTATGTTCTGGGGGCTTTTCAATGAGGCAACAACTGATGATGCTTCAATTGCCAAGACAAGACTTGAAGCATATAGAACATATATTAAGAATATTGATCCTGAACGTTGGGTAGGTTATGTCGTATCTCATAGTTATTCAAATCCGAGCTCTACATTCGGAAATCCTGACATGGATTGGTTTGGATGCAACCTGTATGTTGGTTGGTACATTTACCCAACCACAAACGATCCAACAGGCCAATTGAATGCTCGTAAGCAAAATATCATTACTAATTTGAATAAACCATTGGCACTCTCTGAATATGGATGTGGCGGCACCCAGCATTGTCATTCCGATAATCCGCAATCAACCACCACAACGGGTAACAAACCAAGACACGATATTGAATATCAGATGTGGTTGCATGAAGGATACATTGCTTCCATTAAGAATTTCCCGGAACTGTTATTCACATCACAATGGCAATTGTTTGATATAGCAGTGTCGAGCAGAACGGAAGGTTATAAGGTATGTTTTGATGGCGGAGAAACTGTATTTGATAACAATGAACTCAAGTATTTGAACAACAAGGGTCTTGTTGAGAGAGACCACAAGACAAAGAAGGATCCTTTCTATCTTTACAAAGCTTGGTGGAATCAGACCGACGAATTTGTACACATTTGTGGTAAGGATTATAAAAAGTCAACTGACAGAGTGATAAAGTGTTACACCAACGATGGCAGCACATTGACTCTTTTTGTAAACAATACAGAAATTGAAACTGTTAGTGTAACAGATAATATTGCAACATTCACAGCAAGGAGTTTCAATCCAGGTGATGTGGTCAGAGTAGATGGTGCAACAGCTAATGATACATTTACTTTCACTGATTACAATAAAGATTATGTCTTCCTAACCGAGGGTAACTGGGATGTGGACGCGAACTGGAACGGCAATGCGGTACCTGCTGATGGCAGTGACGTGGTCATAATGGCTAACACCACCGTCCCGAGCGGCTACACTGCCAATGCCAACAACATCGACCTCTATGGCGGCACCCTCACTATTGCCGAGGGCGGACAGCTCGTCAGCAACAGCGCGGTGAATGCCACAGTGGAAAAGAGCATCATAGCCTACACTGTAATCCAAAATCAAGGCGCATTACTTAGCAACGGCTGGTATTTCATATCCTCTCCTATCACTGACGACTACATGCCAGCAGGCAGCATGGTTGAAAACGACTACGACTTGTATCGTCTCAACCCGACAACCACGATATGGGAGAACTACAAAGAACATACCGGCAATGCTGCGCCAGGCTTTAACCTCACAAACGGCAGAGGTTACCTCTACGCCAACAGTGAGCTGACAACCCTCAGTTTCACCGGAGCCCTCAAACCTTATGCGGCAAGCGAATCAGTGGGCGTTAGTGCAGGCTGGAACCTCATAGGCAACCCATTCACCTACAATGTTTACGCCAACCGCTCATTTTATAAGATGAATGAAGACCTTACTGGTATTGAGGCCGTTTCAGCTTTCAGCACAAGTCCTATCGCACCATGCACTGGCATTCTGGTTGAAGCCGAGACAATTGGCGACGTAATATTCAGCAAGGAAGCCCCCACACAAAGCCAAGGCAGCAACGGCACTTTGCAAATTGCGTTGAGCCAAACTAACACTAATACGCGCAATAATATCATGTTAGACAACGCCATTGTGAACTTCAAGGAAGGAGCACAACTCCAGAAATTCTACTTCGGCGAGACAGCAGCCAACATCTTCATCCCTCAAGACGGCGAAGACTACGCCATAGCGTTATCAGATAAACAAGGTGATATTCCTTTATATTTCAATGCAAACGAACTCGGAACATATACAATCAGCTTCTCTGGCAAGGATATGGACCTCAAAGGTATATGTCTCATCGATCTCCTTGAGCAGCAGGAAATCAACCTGAGCACCAACCCAAGTTACACATTCATCGGCTCTCCTGTCGACATGTCTGAGAGATTTAAGATAGTGTTCAGAAACCCTGGCGACAATGAGACCTTTGCTTACATCAACAATGGCGATATCATCATTACGGCTGATGTTGAAGGTGCAACCTTACAGGTGATTGATATTATGGGTCGTGTGATTGTTTCTCAGGATGGAAACGTTTCAAGAAATATTTCTACAAGTGGAATAACACCTGGAACGTATGTCCTGCGTCTAATCAACAGCGACAACGTGAAGACGCAGAAAATAGTGATAAGATAACAAAATGACTAAATAAAAAAAGACGCCGTTTGGCGTCTTTTTTTTGTGTCGGGGTAGCAGGATTCGAACCTGCGACCCCCTGCTCCCAAAGCAGGTGCGCTAGCCGGACTGCGCTATGCCCCGATATTTCCGGCGGAGAAGGGGGGATTCGAACCCCCGGTAGCCTTAGGGGCTACGACAGTTTAGCAAACTGTTGGTTTCAGCCACTCACCCACCTCTCCATGTTTTGTGGCTTAACAGGGTGCAAAAATACAACAATTTTTAATACAACCAAACATTTTTTGAAAAAATTTTTTAATCCTTATTTTGTTGTTGATTATCAGAATTTTATTATATTTGCAGAAATATTTTTACTATGAAAACACGCAGATTTTTATCAGTTTTAATCGTCGTAACAGCTTTATTTTCAACATTTAGCTGCTCAAATAACGAAAATCAGGCTCCAAAAACAGCCAAAAATGTCATTGTGATGATAGGCGACGGAATGGGTCCGGCACAGGTTTACTCACTCCTGCTTACAAGCGACGAACAGACTTCATTCGAACGTTTCCCGTATTCGGGCTTTTCAATAACAAAATCAGCATCAAACGAGATCACCGACTCGGCAGCAGGCGGCTCAGCCATCGCCAACGGCACAAAGTCAAACAATGGCAACGTCGGATTGAACGCCGACAGCATCCCGATGCCAAGCATGCTTGAAATCTTCGCCGAACAAGGCAAGAAGACTGGCGTTGTGGTGACCTGCTCGGTAACTCACGCCACCCCTGCCGACTTCATCTCACATAACGTAACGCGTAAGGACAATGCCGGCATAGCACTCGAAATATCTGAAAAAGAAGGCCTTGACGTGCTTTTCGGTGGCGGAAGGAAATACTTTACCGAACGTAAAGACAGCCTCGATCTCCTCGGCAAAATGTGGGATAAAGGCTGGAATATCTACGAATCACTCGAACAAATCGAAGATAACAACGCCAGAACCATGGTGCTTACATGCGAGAAACATATGGTGAAAGCCCCGGAGCGCGGCGATTTCCTGCCAAAAGCTACCGCCAAGGCTCTCGAGATGCTCGACAACGAAAACGGATTCTTCCTCATGGTCGAAGGTTCGCAGATCGACTTCGCCTGTCACGATAACGACTCGACAACTTTAGTCGAAGAAATGATCGACTTCAACAAGGCTGTCAACGTGGCCCTCGACTTCGCCGAAAAAGACGGAAACACCCTTGTCGTCGTCACTGCCGACCATGAAACTGGCGGTCTCACAATCGTTGATCCTGAAGGCAAATACACACGCACCGACTTCAAGTGGACCACAGGAAGTCACTCGGCTGTGTTCGTCCCGGTGTTCTCATACGGACCAGGCGCTGAGAGATTCTCAGGCATCATGGATAACACCGAAATAATCAACAAAATAATGGAAGTTGCGAAATAATTGAAAATTTTTGTGAAAAAATTTGCTTTTAACAAAAAGATTATATATCTTTGCCGCTGATATTTAACCACTTAGAATTTTTATAAACAAATTTTTTCATTATGAAGATTTTTATAGCCAAGTTATCCCCAAGGACGACTGTAGATGACGTGCGCCATCTCTTCGAGCGTTTTGGCACCGTTTCGTCGTGTAAGGTCATCATGGATCACGAGACGAAACGTTCAAAATGCTACGGTTTTATTGAGATGCCGAATGACAACGAGGCATACGTCGCCGTGGTCGAGACAAACGAGATGGACTTCATGGGCAGCGTAATCAACGTCAAAAAGTCGAAGCCGCAGCCGCCTACTTCCAAGAAATAAGTTTAACTTATTGACACACAAATTATTACGAAATACAAAATTATTTTTGTATTTTTCGTTGTATTTCATAAAAAATTCGTAATTTTGCAGCGCGAAAGCAATGGTCTGGTAGCTCAGCTGGATAGAGCAACAGCCTTCTAAGCTGTGGGTCTTGGGTTCGAATCCCAACCGGATCACAATATGTTTCTAAAAGTCCATCCTGATAACCCGAACCCGCGTCACATCAAGATGATTCTTGATTGCCTTAACGACGACGGGGTTATCATTTTTCCCACCGACACAATCTACGGCATTGGCTGCAGCGTGAAGAGCAACAAGGCTTTCGAACGTATCGCACAGATCAAGGGAATCAGGAAGGATAAAGCAGTTTTCTCATTTATTTTCAACGACTTAAGTCAACTTTCGGAGTTTACAAAGCCGATAAATAATGAGACATTTAAGCTTATGAAACGTAACCTCCCAGGTGCTTTTACATTCATCCTCGAGGCAAACAACAACATCCCTAAGATATTCCAAAGCAAACGTAAGACCATCGGTATCCGTATCCCAGATCAGCCGATTATCACAAATATCGTCAAGGAATTAGGCTGCCCGATAATGACCACTTCAATCCTCGATGAAGACGAAATTTCAGGCTTTTTGACCGATCCTGAGGAGATAAATGAGCGCTATAAAGACCGTGTCGACATCATCATCGATGGCGGACCTGGCGAAAACAAAGAGAGTACAATCGTGGATTGCACTGAAAATGAGATACTTATCACACGTCAGGGTAAGGGAATCCTCGAATAAAATTTTTTGAAAATTTTTGTTGTAGGTAACGAAAAATGTAGTATTTTTGCAGTCGCAAATTGAACGCTACAGTTCAACCGACTTGGTAGCTCAGCAGGTAGAGCATCACACTTTTAATGTGGGGGTCCTGGGTTCGAGCCCCAGCCAGGTCACAAAAAAAAGGTCTTCGTCAGAAGGCCTTTTTCATTTTCTCAATAGCAGTCTCAACAACACTTCGCGGACACGCCAGATTGATTCTCAAGCACTGCTCGCCTTGCTTTCCAAACTCCTTTCCGTTATTCAAACCCAAGCCGGCTTCGAAAATCATCTTATGGTTAAGTGTCTGATTATCATATCCATATGCCGAAAAATCAAGCCAAAGCATATATGTCGCCTGAGCCTTGTGAACACGAACTTTTGGCATATTTTTATGAATGAAATCAACCACGTAATCGATATTACCTTTTATATATTGAAGCAACTGTTGCAGCCACTCCTCCCCTTGCTCCATAGCCGTTTTGGTTGCAACCTTACCAAAGATATTTCCAAGATTTATCTCCGTGCTGTCGACAAAATCAACATATCTTTTGCGCAAATCATCATTGGCAATGATAATTGTAGAAGTAGCCATTCCTGCAAGGTTAAAGGTCTTACTCGCCGCATGAGCCGTGATGCAATTTTGCTCAAACTCCTTGCAAACACTGGCAAAAGGCACATGTTTATATCCTGGAAGGACCAAATCGCAATGAATCTCATCGGAGAAGATAATGATATTATTTCTCAAACAAATATCACCTAATTTCTGAAGCTCTTCACGACTCCAACAACGGCCAACAGGATTGTGAGGATTGCTGAGTATCAACATCTTAGCGGTCTTGGCTTGCTTTTCGAGCAATTCATAATCCATCACGAAGCCGTCTTCAGTATCGATCAATGGATTCTGCACCAGCTTTCTGTTATGACTCTCCACGGCATGGAAAAACGGCGGATAGACCGGTGGCTGTATGATGACCTCATCGCCTTCATTCGTCAAGCCCATCACGGCCATGTTGAAAGCGGCGACAACGCCAGGCGTATACGTCATCCATTCCTTCTTCACGTCCCAGCCATGACGGCGGCGGATCCACTTCGCTATAGCCTCAAAATATTCGTCTTCACGGAAGGTGTAGCCGTAAACGTCGTATTTAGCGCGCTCTATCACAGCATTTCTGATGAAATCAGGAGTACGGAAGTCCATGTCGGCCACCCACATCGGAATCACATCGGGATTGCCGAAAATCTTGTCTCTCAAGTCATATTTCACGCTCTCGGTGCCAGCACGGTTGATTATCTCGTCGAAATTGTATTTCATTGCCAAATTTTTTTCGCAAAATTACAAAAAAAATGATACCTTTGCAAATTGAAAAATTTATATGAAAAAAGTCGTTAGTATTCTGGTGCTTGTTCTCTTCGCGACGCTCGAAATCGTTGCGCAGACAGGTATTTACGGCGTTATTCGTGATGCCGACAGCGGTGAGATGCTCGTCGGGGCAGCCATCTACAACGACTCGCTTCAGAAAGGAACCGTCACTAACTACAACGGCTACTACGATTTCCAGATTGCTCCAGGAAAATATAAGATTCGTTTTTCTTATCTCGGCTATACCACCATCGAACAGGTTGTCGTTATCGACAACTCACGGAAACGATTGAATATCAGCATGAAAGCCGAGGCGCAGATGCTCGACAACGTGGTCATCACTAGTCAGAAGAAAGATGCTAACGTGCGCGAGCTCGCCATGAGCGTGCAGAAGCTGGAGATGGTTAAGATCCGTAAAATCCCGGCACTGATGGGCGAAGTCGATGTCATCAAGGCGATACAGCTGCTACCTGGCGTTCAGGCAGCCTCGGAAGGCTCGTCGGGATTCAGCGTGCGCGGCGGATCGCCCGACCAAAACCTCATCACCTTGGACGACGCTCCTGTCTACAATGCCTCGCATTTCCTGGGATTCTTCTCGGTATTTAACAACGACGTGGTGAAAGATGCTACGCTCTACAAGGGCGATATACCGGCGAGCTATGACAGCCGTCTGTCATCAGTGCTCGACGTGAAAACCATCGACGAGATTCCTGATCGCTTCACCATGACCGGAGGCGTCGGCATCCTCACAAGCCGACTGATGGTGAATATGCCTTTCAACCACCAGCAGACGGCTGTCATGCTCGCCGGTCGTGTGACCTACGGCGGACTGCTGACCCCTTATTTCATTAATAAACTCAAAGACACACGTCTGTATTTCTACGACCTTAACGGCAAGATTACGCATGTCTTCAATAAAAACAACCGACTCTACCTCTCGGCTTACAACGGCTACGACAAGATCGGCGTTGTCAACATGATGAGCATCGGCTACGGAAACACCACTGCTACCGCGCGTTGGAACCATATCTTCAACGACAAGCTGACGTCGAATATGACCTTCAACTACACGCGTTACAGATACAATGTCGACGTGACGATGAAGCCTTTCGACTTCACAATCAGAGCCGGAATCAACGATTTTACTGGTAAATACGATTTTACCTGGCTGATGAACGACAACATCACTTCGAAGTTCGGAATCACCTCGACCTTCCATCGTTACAGCCAAGGCGAACTCGACGATCGTACCGGTGTAGTGGCGCAATATATCGGCGTCGATACCGACGAAAAAGTGTATCGCAAAGCTATTGAATCGGCTATATATTACGGACATGAGCATAACCTAAGTCCTTTCTTTTCAATAAGATACGGTCTGCGTCTCTCGATGTATCAGAACATCGGAAAAGAAACGCTTTATCTCTTCAACGACAATTATGAGTTCTACGACTCGATAAACTACGCTGAAGGCGAGATTTTCAACACTGAAGTCAACCTCGAGCCGCGTCTCGCAGCGATGTACCGCCTCACTCCTACCTCATCGGTAAAGGCTTCATACTCAAGGACTGTTCAGTATGCACAGATCGCCAACAACGCCACGGGCGGACTGCCGTTCGACGTGTGGTTCCCTACAAGTCCGAACATCAAGCCGCAGAAATGCGACCAGTTTGCTATCGGTTACTTCCGTAACTTCCGTGGCAACGACATCGAGACTTCTGGTGAGATTTTCTACAAACACCTAACCGATGTCATTGATTTTAAAGACGATGCGTCGTTTTACGGCAATGTACTTATCGACGGTGAGGTGCGCGTAGGTAAAGGTCGTTCGTATGGCGCAGAATTCATAGTAAGAAAGAATTTTGGCAAGTTAACAGGCTGGGTATCATACACTTACAACCGCTCATTCCGCACCGTCAAAGGCATCAGTCACGACGAGGAATACCGCTCGCCTTATGACCGTCCGCACTGCATCAGCATAGTGCTGAACTACGAGTTCAACGACCGCTTCAACGTCTCGGCCAACTGGATCTACAACACCGGACAGCCTGTTACCTATCCTTACGGCAAGTTTACCGACCACGGCTCGACTTACGCCATCTACAACGGTTACCGTAACCAGAGCCGCTATCCCGATTACCATCGTCTCGACGTGTCGCTGACATGGAAAGGCAAGGATCACGAGCGTTGGCAAGGCGAATGGAACGCTTCAATCTACAACGTCTACGGCCGTCACAACACCTGGGCAGTGGTGTTTACGCCCGACGACGACAACGGCATCAAGACTGAAAAGATGTATCTTTTCTCAATAATTCCTTCAATATCATACAATTTCAAATTTTAGAAAATGAAAAAGATACTCATCATATTATCAGCAATTATATGTCTCACAGCCTGCACCGAAAGAATGACCATCGACGTGCAGGAAGGTGAGCGTCTCGTGGGCGTAAGTGGCTCAATTACAGACGAATACAAGCATCATGAGGTCATCTTGAGCTACACTGAGGATTTCTACGGAGGTGCTCCCGAGATGATTTCCGATGCTGTGGTTTATGTTCTTGACGGCGCCGATACGATGTGGTTCGAAGAGACTGAAAAACCTGGTTATTACCAGTCGGTAAACGAGTTCGCCGGTCAGACTAATCATAGCTATCATCTCTCCATCGATTTTACTAATGAAGATGGAAGTCAGCATTTCTACGCCGATTCAAAGATGAATATCAATGTCGATTGTATCGATTCGATTAGAGTGAAGCCTTATGTGTTTAATGCATTGGAAGTACCTGATTATCTAGGTGTTTATCCGTATTTCTGGACAACAGATGATCCAAACACATATTACATGGCAAGAGTTAGGATTAACAACGAACTAGTCGGTGGCGATACCCTCACGAAATGTGAGCTTTTCGAGACGTATGGATTCGCGGGCATTTATTTCAATGGTGATTTAATGGTAATGCTTGCAGGCGAATTTCCAATCTACGGCTTGAATCAGAAAGATAGTCTGGAAGTTGTTCATAGAGGCGACACTGTCACCATGGATTTGTGGTCGATTCCTCGCGATTATGCCCATTATATCTACGAAATAGCTACCAGTGCTGGCACTAATCCGATGATGGGAACGCCTTATAATGTGCGCACAAACATATATCCTGAAGGCAAGGCGGTCGGCTGTTTCCATGCGTCGTCGCTGCGACAGTGCTCTGTAATCTATTGATTTTTAAATCATTATAAAATTTTTCAAAATTTTGATAAAAAATGTTGCCAATTGCGGAATTTTCCGTAAATTTGCAGCGCAAAAAACCTCGGGGGAGTCGCATAGCGGCAATTGCAACAGACTGTAAATCTGTCCTCGGATGAGTTCGGTGGTTCGAGTCCACCCTCCCCCACAAAAAAGACGGTCATTCGGCCGTCTTTTTTAGTTGAAATATACAATACGTCATTTCGACTGAAGCGAAGCGAAATGGATAAATCTCCAACAAATATATATTGAAAATTTTTTTAAAGATTTTTGTTGCGCGTATTAAAAAAAGTCGTATTTTTGCAGCGCAAATCGCAATGGACTAGTAGCTCAATTGGATAGAGTCCCTGACTACGGATCAGGCGGTTGTGGGTTCGACTCCCGCCTAGTTCACAAAGAAACGTCAACTTATTGATTATCAAGAGTTGACGTTTTTCTTTTAGATTTCTTACCTCTTCATCTTGCTTTTTTATTTCATTTTTTATATATTTGCAGCGTAAAAATATTGAAAATGTATATCGTAACTATCGTAATCGCAATCGTCGCATTGGGCATAGGATGCTTGGTGACTTATTTTATAATGAAGGCAAAAAACGCTTCATTGGAGAAGGAACTGGAATTGACTAAACAGCAGGAACAGAAGAACCTTGAATCGCAGAATGAGTTAAAAAACACTATAGAACAGCTTCGAAAGGATATCGATACGAAAGTCGCTGAAAATGCTAATATTCAGGCGCAACGCGACACAGCCCAGAAAGAAGTTGTTATCCTTAAGGAACAAATGCAGCAATACAAAGAAGAGCAAGCCAAAGCTCTTCAACAACAGCTGGCAATGGCCAAGGAACAGCTGCAAAACGCCACTCAAGAGATTCTGAAACAGCGTGAGGAAACATTGAGCAAAACCAATGTGGAACAGATCGGGAATGTAGTAAATCCTCTGAAAGAGCAACTTCAAGCCATTCAGAAGCAAGTTAACGAAAGCATAAAAACAACTACCGATAATAAGGCATCTCTCGAGCAGGCTATCAAAGACCTCATGGTGCAAACAAAAACCATCAGCGACGATGCCAACAACCTCACAAGAGCTCTTAGAAATGAATCGAAAACTCAAGGAAACTGGGGCGAGATGATTTTGGATCAACTGCTTGAAAAAAGCGGTCTCGAAAAGGATGTTCACTATGAATTGCAGACGACATTGCGTGATGCGTCGGGAAAGGCTGTCACTAACGATGATACCGGCAAGAAACTGGTCCCTGATGTCATTGTTCACTACCCTGACGGTAAGGATTGCATAATAGATTCAAAGGTTTCGCTTAACGACTACGTCGATTATTGCAACGCGCAAGATCCAGAGGAAAAAGAGAAAGCCCTGGCAAGACATATCGCAAGCGTCAGAAAACACGTAAAAGAGCTTTATTCTAAAGATTATGCCTCATATATCAAGCCGCCACGTACCGCGTTGAACTATGTCATTATGTTTGTGCCAAACGATTCGGCCATGCAACTGGCATTGCAAAACGACAGCAAACTGTGGATTGAGGCTTACGACAAAGGTATTTGCATAACTTCGGAGCAGAATCTTCTTATCTTATTGAGAATGATTAAGATAGCTTGGACGCAGGTGCGACAGGCTCAGAATCAGCAGGAAGTGTTCGATAAAGCCCGCAAACTGCTCGACAGAGTTGCTGATTTCGTTGAAAGATTCAATAAAATCGGAGATCAAATCGGAAAGGCAAGCGACGCTTACACTAGCGCTAAAGACAAGCTCTATAGTGGTCAGCAAAGCATAATAAAAGCCGCCAACGACATGGAAAAACTTGGCGCTAAAACGAGTAATAACAAGCAGTTGCCCGAACCATCAGATTGGACTCCGACAGATACCGAGTCAATATAAAAACTACTACTTTACTATGAAAAACATCATTTTCGCCGTTATCGGAATACTGACGTTATCGCTATTCTCTTGTCAGAAATCAATGCAAACCGCTGATTATCAGGTGGTTCCATTGCCAAAAGAGATAAATCTAAACGATGAAAAGCCATTCATTTTAGATAAAAATACAGTCGTCACATATTCGAAATCGCAAGCAGAACTGGCAAAAGAGGCTGAATTTTTAGCTGATTATTTTGAAGATATATTGGGCTTCCGTTTGAATGTGATCTGCACTGAAGATGAGATTGATAACTCTATTAGGCTTGCGAGTACCCAGAGCTTCTCAGAGGATTATCAAATCATTGTCACAGAGCACTTTATAAAGCTTTCTGCGAGTACTTCCGCCGGGATATTCTACGGCATTCAAACATTAAGAAAAAGCCTTCCCGTGGGCGGAAAAGCGTCAAAAATAGCATTTCCCGCCGGCATTATCAACGACTGGCCGCGTTTTGGCTATCGTGGCATGCATCTTGACGTGAGCCGTCACTTCTTCCCTATCGATTCCGTGAAGGTTTACATCGACGCCATGGCGCTGCATAACCTCAACAGGTTCCATATCCACATCACCGATGACCAAGGTTGGAGAATTGAGATAAAAAAATACCCGAAGCTCACTGAAATCGGGGCTTGGCGTTCAGGCACGCTTATCGGCAAGACCATGGCATTCGACACCATACGTCACGGTGGTTTTTACACCCAAGAAGAGCTCAAAGACCTAGTAAAATATGCCGCTGACAGAAATATCACCATAATTCCTGAGATCGACCTCCCTGGTCACATGCTAGCCGCTTTAGCTTCTTATCCTGAACTCGGCTGCACAGGCGGTCCCTACGAAGTTTGGCGTCAATGGGGCGTCTCGGAGGACGTGATTTGCGCCGGAAACGAAGAAGCAATGCAGTTTCTTGAGGATGTGCTGCTCGAGGTGATGGACATCTTTCCCAGCGAATACATCCATATCGGAGGCGACGAGGTGCCGCGCGACCGCTGGCAGCAATGTCCGAAATGCCAAGCAAAGATTAAAGAACTCGGCATTAAAGGCGACGACAAACACTCGGCCGAAGATTACCTTCAAAGCTATGTGATGTCGCGCATGGAACAGTTCGTTGAGAGTCATGGCCGCCATATCATCGGCTGGGATGAGATGCTCGACGGCGAGCTGGCACCAAACGCCACAGTGATGAGCTGGAGAGGCAGCACGGGCGGCTACAAAGCGGCCAAGATGCACCACAACGTCATCATGACGCCCAATGATTACTTGTATTTCGACTATTATCAGTCGCTCGACACCGAAAGCGAGCCCGAGGCCGGCGGTGGCTATAATTCTGTGAAAAAAGTCTACTCGCTCGAGCCTATCCCAGAAGGTCTGACTGAAGACGAAGAAAAGTACATCTTGGGACCTCAGGCTAACCTCTGGACCGAATACTCTAGCGAGTTTAACGTGTTGTTATACAGAATGTTACCTCGCATTGGAGCCTTGGCCGAAGTGCAATGGTGTAACCCTGAGCAGAAGAACTACGACGACTTTGTGAAACGTGAATATCGCCTCACAAAACTTTACGACCTCTACCACTGGCGTTATGCTCATCACATCTTCGACATCGACGTGAAAATCACGCCAAATGTGCAAGATGGAGTTCTCGATGTCACTATGTCGAAGCAAGTCGACGGGAAAATAATGTATTCCATTGACAATCAGCGGTTTGTAGAGTATTGGGAGCCCCTGAAAATAGACAAAAACAGTCATCTTGAGGCTTATGTTCTGTATCCCGACGGCACCAGCGGCCGCTGCTTCCGGACCGACTTCGAGTTCAGCAAGGCCTCAATGAAACCTATCAGTTTGAAGGATCAGCCGCATCGTAACTATGCCTACGATGGAGCCCGGACTCTCATCGACGGACTTCACGGTGGTTCCAATTACCGCAGCGGCCGCTGGATTGGTTGGTATGGTAAGAATCTCGATGCAACTATTGATTTACAGGAAGTTACAGAGATTAGCGAGGTTAAGTTCAACCTTCTCATCAACATGAAAGACTGGATTTTCAACGCGAAATCAGTCAAAGTGCTGGTATCAGACGACGGCAAGAATTTCAATGAGATAGCATCACAAGATTTCGACCTCTTGCCTGCCGATTACGCGAGCAGCTTCTACCCTGTCGAAATCGCGTTTGAGCCAGTAAATACACGCTTTGTCGAGCTTATCGTCGAGCCATATGACTGCCCTGAAGGACATTCTGGCTACGGCTATCCGGCTTGGATCTTCGTTGATGAAATCGAGGTTTATTAAGCTTATTTTTTATTGCCCAGCAGCACTCCACTGACCATCCAGTGCGAGAAACTGCCACCTTCGTCGGCACCTTGCGGAATAGCAACGGTAATGGTGTGATGTCCAGGTTTTAAGCCACTTAAGTCGAAACAAACAGGATTTGTTGCCGTTCCCGGACACCAGCCAGAGCGCGACAAATCTGACGATGACACTCCATTCCAGAAGTTGCCCGAAACAGGGTTAAACTCGCGGTAAGTGGCACAGTCACAACGCCATGGAGTGTATTTAAACACCAAGTCGCCATCAATGATAATTGTATTTTCCTTGGGATTGAACTCATCGCCTCCATCCCAACCTCCGTGACCAGTGGTGATATATCTAAGTCTAACATTATCAACGCCTTCTGGAATATCAAACTCAACGGTCAAGCTGTCTGTCTGGAACAGACGACCATAGTTTTGTCCCGACATCTCCATCACGTTGCAGGTGTTGAACAAAGGCAGGCTCCAGCGACTGTTTTTCGACACATCGCCGTCATAATCCTGCGGATATGCAACCAAATTGAGCGAAACCTTATGTCCGCCCCCATCATAATTACCAATGAATGCGCCAATCAAAACATCTCCCGAGAGACGGTCGGAAAGCTCCGAAACCTCCATCTTGTAATAGGACTCATCCTCCCATTCCAGACCATCAATTTGCACCCTGTCATTGAAATGATTCACACCGAAAGGCGTAAAGAATCGCATCAGCTCTACAACGGGCATATAGTCGTCGGTAAGACTTATTCCTTGATACTTTTTGCCATTTCTATCTAATTGATAAGGAATGACTTCAATGCTGTCATTTAAAGCATTACTTAAAGATAATTTTCTGTCCAAAGGAATGACAAAAACCGAGCCTGTACGGTCGTAAGCGTCGCCATTTGAGCGCTGATGAAGCTCAGCAAAAATCTGATAATGTTCCGGCAAAACCGGCAGGTTGACGCGCTTCAAAATGATGGTTCCCCACGAATAATGAATCACAGTGTCGAACGGAATCTCGCCTTTAAATTTCTCAATTTTTGCAAAATGAATCTGGTCGTCATCGAAAATCTTCGTCCTAACAATCAGTTTATCCTTGTTTATCTGGTTCAGATCCTTCCCCGTCTTCCTAACTCCAAGATTGTCAGGTATTAAAGCCTTCTTCAGCTTCTTATCTTTCTTAATTGATTTCAAATCCATAATCCGATTACCGTTAATCGCCTGCTTCACCATCACACCCTTCAGGTAACCGCGAGAAGTCACGGGAGACGCATCAAAACCTAGGCTTTCCGTCATCCAAACCTCGATAGTGTTTGAGTTAATCGAAGTCTTATATTTCTTACAATTATAGCCTTTAATCTTTTCAGAACCAACCTCTTTAAACTCTATGTCATTGTTTTTCAACGAATAAGCATAAAAATACGATTCCCCGTCAGGGTAATTCATCTGGAAATAAGCCGAATCGGCATCATAATCCACGAAAGTGAAATCGGTTGAAACACCATCGATGAGTTTTCCTTTAAACTCTTGTATATCGTTGATTTTCAATTGGTTTTTATATCTATTAACCTCACGGAAAGTAGTATCACCGCTATCCGAGCCAAGCATATATGATTGATAAACAAGACGTTGCTGGGCTCCAGCAGTCATTCCCAAAATGATGAGAACCAATATTAATAATGTGCGTTTCATGACGAAAATTTTTGCAAAGTTAAAACTTATTCGTAAATTTGCAAAACAATTCGAAAATTAAATTTCAAGCAATATGAAAAGATTCTTACTTCCTATCGCATTGATACTGTTAATGTTACAGTCGTGCGGTGACGCCTCGAAGCAGAAGGCTCCGGTGCGCGAGAAAATCAAACTTGAATCAGACATCCAGACACCTGAAGTGCTTTGGAGCATGGGACGCATTGGCGAGTTTTCAGTCAACGCCGACGGCACCAAAGTCGTTTACAACGTCACCGACTACTATGTCGAGCAAAACAAGGGCTTCTCGAGGATTTACATCATGGATGCCGATGGAAAGAACGTGAAATGCCTCAGCGACGGCACCTTCAGCGAATACAGTCCAACCTGGACTCCTGAGGGCAAAATCGCTTATATGACGGCCAAGAGCGACGACATGCAGCTTTGGGAAATGGATGCCAAAGGCAAGAACCGCAAGCAAATCACCGATATTCCTGATGGTATCACCGGTTTCAAATACAGTCCGGACGGCAGTCAGCTCGTTTACTCTGCTGAAGTAAAAATCAAAGAAACTGTCGCCGACCTCTACCCTGACCTCCAGCTTTCGTCAGGAAGAATCAACAACGACCTGATGTATCGCCATTGGGATCAGTGGGTTGACACTTACAGTCATCTTTTTGTCGCACAACTTGGTAACGGATTGATTACCAATGGTAAAGACATCCTCAAAGGTGAGCCTTGGGAGTCACCGGTGAGACCTTGGGGTGGCATGGAACAGGTGGCCTGGAGCGAAGACAACACCGCCATCCTCTACTGCTGCCGCAAGAAAGAAGGTAAAGACTACGCAACATCAACAAACACTGACGTTTACAGATACAACATCGCTGCCGACATGACCGCCAACATCACCGAAGGCATGATGGGTTACGACCTCAATATCAGCGTAGCTCCGACAGGCAACAAGATGGCTTGGGAGAGCATGGAACGCGACGGCTATGAGGCTGATAAACAACGACTTTACGTGATGGACCTCGCTACTGGCGAGAAGACCGACTACAGCATCGGCTTCGACCAGAACTCGACAAGTCTGACATGGTCGGCCGACGGTACAAAAATCTATTTCATCAGCGATAAAAACGCTACAGACCAAATCTACGAGTTGAGCTTGAATACCGGCACAATCCGTAAGATCACCACTGGCACGCATAACTTCGTTTCGTTGGCTGTGGCAGGCGACAAACTCATCGGAGGCATGCAGTCGATGAGTCACCCCACAGAGCTCTACTCTGTCGACCCGAAGACAGGCGCCTTTGAGCAGATTACACATGTTAACGATAACATTTTCAAGCAGTTAACCACGGCTGAAGTCGAAGAAAGATGGATCAAGACCACCGACGACAAGCTGATGCTTACTTGGGTCATCTACCCGCCTCATTTCGATAAAAACAAGAAATATCCTACCCTTCTTTACTGTGAAGGCGGTCCGCAGAGCACTGTGAGCCAGTTCTGGTCGTATCGTTGGAACTTCCAGCAGATGGCTGCTAACGGCTACATCATCGTGGCTCCTAACAGACGCGGTTTGCCGGGCTTCGGACAGGAGTGGAACGAGGAGATCAGCGGCGACTATGGCGGACAGTGCATGAGAGACTATCTTTCGGCTATCGATGCCATGGCACAGGAACCATTCGTCGATGAGACACGTTTAGGCGCTGTTGGCGCGAGTTTCGGCGGTTTCTCGGTGTTCTGGCTTGCCGGACATCACGACGGTCGCTTCAAGGCTTTAATTGCCCACGACGGCATGTTTAACCTTGATGCTCAATATCTTGAGACTGAAGAGATGTGGTTTGTGAACTGGGATTTAGGCGGCCCATATTGGGATAAGGAAAATCCTGTGGTGCAGTGGTCGTATGCCAACTCGCCGCATCTGTTTGTCGACAAGTGGACAGCGCCGATCCTTGTGATTCACGGCGGTTTGGACTACCGTATCTCTTACACTCAGGGCATGCAAGCCTTCAACGCGGCGGTGCTTAACGGCGTTCCTGCCGAGTTCCTCTACTTCCCTGATGAGAACCACTGGGTGCTGCAGCCGCAAAACGGAATCCTTTGGCAGAGACGCTTCAAGAACTGGCTTGACACCTACCTGAAGTAACTTTGGCTTTTAGCCGTCGGCTGTTGGGAGAATCAACATTAGCCAATGGCCAAATGCCAATAGCTAATAGCAAAAAAGAACCGATTGTTAACAACCGGTTCTTTTTTTATGTCTCGTGCCCATGAGAAGACTCGAACTTCCAAGAGCGTCCGCTCACTACACCCTGAATGTAGCGTGTTTACCAATTTCACCACATGGGCTTTGGGTGGAATTTCTTGGATTCCTTGGTGCCCAGGACAAGAGTCGAACTTGCACGACGCATTCGTCACTACCCCCTCAAAGTAGCGTGTCTACCAATTTCACCACCTGGGCAAGGATTGCTTTTTGAAAAGCGTTGCAAAATTACAGCATTTTTCAATACGATGAACAAAATTTTTAAAAAATTTTTGCAAATTGATAATCAATAGATTAAGGTAAAACATTCAAGAATTTTTAAGCATTTTTATTCTAATTTCAAGAATTTTTAGTAATTTTGCGGCGTTATGCGTATAGATATCATCACAATTTTCCCTGAAATGTTTGAGGGTCCATTCACCGAGTCGATAGTGAAGCGAGCCATCAACAAAGGTCTTGTGGAGATTCACCTTCACAACCTTCGCGATTACAGCACCGACAAGCACAAGCGTGTCGACGACTACCCTTTTTCGGCCGGTGCGGGCATGGTGATGATGATAGAGCCTGTCGACAACTGCATCACAAAGCTGAAGTCGGAGCGCAACTACGACGAAGTCATTTATATGAGTCCTGATGGGGAATTACTGACGCAGCCTGTCGTAAATAAGCTTTCTTTAAACGAGAATCTGATCATGCTTTGCGGTCATTATAAAGGTATCGATGAGCGAATCCGCGAGCATCTCATCACGAAAGAGATTTCGATTGGCGACTATGTCTTGTCGGGTGGAGAGCTCGCCGCAGCGGTGTTGACCGACAGTCTGGTGAGACTTATTCCGGGTGCTCTGAGTGATGAAACTTCGGCACTTTCCGACTCATTTCAGGACGGAATGGTGTCGCCTCCGGTGTATACAAGGCCTCGAGAATACAAAGGATGGGCCGTTCCAGAGGTGCTTTTGTCAGGAAATGACCAAGTTATCAATGATTGGAAATATCAGCAGGCACTGGAGAGAACAAAGATTCGTCGTCCCGAGATGTACGAAAAAATAAAAAAAATAAAATAATTGTTGTAGGTATTCAAAAGTTTTGTATTTTTGCAAGCCAATTTAGAGGATAAAAATAAGATAAATACAATAGAAATGAAAAACGCGTTAATTCAATTCGTTGAAGATCAAGTACAAGTAAAGGAGTTCCCACAGTTCAAGTCAGGTGACACCATCACCGTTACTTATAAGATTGTTGAGGGAAACAAGGAACGTTTGCAGAAATTCCAGGGTGTTGTGTTACAGCGCGCAGGTCAGGGCAAGAGTGCAACTTTCACAGTTAGAAAGATATCGAACAACATCGGTGTTGAGAGAATCTTCCCTATCGCTGACCCAATGATTGAGAGCATTGAGCTCAACAAGGAAGGCGCTGTCCGCAGAGCTAGAATCTACTACCTCAGAGGTCTCCGCGGTAAGAAAGCCCGTATCAAGGAAGTTCTTAAGAAGAAAGAAAACTAATTGGTACTTGACAATGAAAAATATCGCCTTGCTGCAGCGGGGCGATATTTTTTTATGCGGATTGTTACAGTCTGACGGACAGACGCGGTCTGTCCTTACATTTGTCTTTGTCGTACGACTTCGAAAGTCACGATTCCCGTGGCTACGCTGACGTTAAGCGAGTCGATGTCGCCAGGCATCGGGATGACGAGATGGTCGTCGACGCGTTTCAGATAAGCCTCGCTGATGCCGTCTTCCTCCGATCCCATCATGATGGCGATAGGTCCGGTAAGATCGGCCTGCCAGATGGTCTGCTTGCCTTTCTCAGAAAACGCTATCACTTTCAAGCCGCTGGCTTTCAGGAAATCGATAGTATCTTTGATATTCTCAACTCGGCATACATTAATTAATGATAATGCGCCGGCCGAGGTCTTCATCGCATCGCCGTTGATGAGAGCGCTTCCACGCGAAGGTATCACAATGGCGTCGACACCTGCAGCGTAGCAAGTACGGGCAATGGCGCCAAAGTTACGCACGTCGGTGACACGGTCTAGGATGACGACAAACGGCATACGGCCTTCGTCGTAGACCATCGGGATGACATTTTCTATTGTCTGATACGAAATCGGGCACACAAAAGCCACAATGCCCTGATGGTTTTTACGCGTCAAGCGGTTTAGCTTCTCGATTGGAACAAACTGAACAGGAACCTCGTGTTCCTTAGCATATTTTACGATTTCGGAGATCTGCTGCGAACGCAGTCCCGACTGCACAAAAACCTTCTCGAGCTCCTTCCCTGCCTTTATCACCTCCTCGACGGGATGCACGCCGAAGACCATATTGGAATCTTCTTTTCTAGTATTTATCATAATGGTACAAAATTATAAAAAAATTGTTTATCATTTAAAATTTTTGTAAATTTGCGGTGTTTAATCCTAATTTTAGATAAAAAATATGAAAATCTTCAAAGTTACATCCTTCTTTATCATATTGATAATCAGTTTATTAAGTTTGAATCTTAACGCTCAGACGAAATCGCCGGAGCCGAAATCGGGATTCCCGTTAACAAAGAAAATCATACAGAATCACCTCATTTATCCTCAGTCAGCTCTTGATAAAAAAGGCGGTAAAATCACCGTTTATTACGACGTCGATGAGATGGGAAACGCCAGCAATTACAAGGTCGAGAACGCATTCGACGAGGAATGTGCGGCTGAGGCAGTACGTCTGGTGAAGATGATTGAATGGAATCCTGCGATGAAGAACGGTAAGGCAGTGAAAGTCAATGATTATTACACAATTGAATTCTCGCCGAAGAGCTATAAAAAGGCCGAAGAGAAGAATCCGCGTCTGATGCTTCCCGAGCAGCCTCATCCGGCTCAAAAAAGCAATAATGTATACAATGTCAAGGAGTTACATCAGGGCCCGCAGCCTTATTTTGCCAATCCTCAGGTGACTATGGCGGCATATCTGCGCACCAATCTGCAGTTCCCCGATCAGGCCAAGCAGTTTGAGATTCAAGGCACTGTGAAGCTCAGTTTCATCGTTGAGACCGACGGCAGAGCATCGAATATCCTTGTGGAAAACAGCGTTGGAGGAGGTTGCGACAATGAGGCTATCCGATTGATACAGAATCTGGTATGGACTCCGGGAGTGAAGAACGACAGTCTTGTGAGGACGAGAATGACGCAGGATATCACTTTCCAGATTGGAGAGCGAAACTATCATGATGGAAATAATTATTAAAGTTTAAAGTTGACAAGATATAAAGTTTAACTAAAATTTTATAATATGAAAAAATTATTACTTCCTTTGATTGCATTGCTGCTTTCATTGAACGTGGCATTTGCTCAGGACGATGCTCCGGCATCAAATTGGACTCACGGCGGAAACGTCGGTTTTAACATGGCTCAGAGCCATTTCGACAACTGGGCACCGGGCGGACAGGACAATGTCAACTTCCTCGGAATGCTCAAGTATGACATGAACTACAAAAACGGTAATCACAAGTGGGACAATGGTTTAGACCTGCAGCTTGGCTACAGCTACTACGACATGGACAAAGATCCTATCAAGACTGACGATCGTATCTTCTTCAGCTCGTTGTATGGTTATAATCTTAAGAATGAGAAATGGTTTGCCACAGCCAACCTGACATTCCAGAGCCAGTTTACCAACGGTTACAACTACGGAGTGGACAGCACCAACCGTATTTCAGGTTTCATGAATCCTGGCTATGTGACATTAGGTCTTGGTGTTCAGTGGGTTCCGAATGAGCATTTCAAAGTAAACTTCGCCCCTCTCACAGCCCGTATGACCATCGTCAACGACCAGAGACTTGCTGACGCTGGCGCTTTCGGTGTGAAACACGCTGAATACGACACAGCAGGCGTTCTCATCAAGCACGGCGAGAACATCCGTTGGGAGCTTGGTGCACAGCTCACGGCTGAGTTCAACTATCAGATTGTGGAGAACGTGACATTCTCATCGAAACTCATCGCTTTCTACAACTATCTGATTAAATCTTCCGATTTGAACGCTATCGGCGAGAAATACACCTGCCCTGTCGACTTTGACTGGGATAACGCATTGATTATGAAGGTTAACGACTGGTTGACCTGCAATCTCACTGCACGTCTGGTCTACGATGAGGATATTGCCCCATTGAGCCCGGTTGAAGGCACCACCTTCCGTCAGTTTAAAGAAGTGTTGAGCCTTGGTATTTCGTACAAACTGCCGTAATGAAACGGATAGGATTACTGTCAGACACACACGGATGGCTTAATCCTGCAGTCTTTGACTTTTTCAAGGACTGCGACGAGATATGGCATGTCGGCGACATCGGTTCCACCGATGTCGCCGACTCTTTGTCGTCTTTTAAGCCGTTGCGCGCTGTGTATGGCAACATCGACGACCAAAAGATCCGACTGATGTTACCGAAAATCAACATCTTTACAATCGAAAACGTGAAGGTGATGATGACACACATCGGCGGATACCCAAACCATTATGAACCTGGAATTAAAGAACTGATAATCAAAGAGAAACCTAACATCTTCATCAGTGGACACTCACATATCCTGAAGGTGATGAACGACCATAACCTAAATCTGCTCCACATCAACCCGGGAGCCGCAGGAAACACCGGATTTCACAAGGTTATAACAATGTTACGTTTCCAGATTGATGGAAGCGAAATAAAAAATATGGAACTTTATGAGAAGAAACGTTGACGATAACCTTTAATCGTTGGTTTTATCTCAGTCTGTCGATAGATTTCAACAATTCAATATCTTTCTTAATGCCTCTGATGGCGAGAATCTCAAGAACGAGATTTACCAACGGGATAGCCATTCCGATGAAATAAGCAACCTCGAGTTGATATTCATCGCCTTCGACAGCAGCTATAACTTCCTGAATATCAGCTTCATAGTATAAAAACACCACGCCGATGAAAACAATATTCAAAAGCATATCCAGCTGACACATCTTCACTTGATGCTTACGTTTCTTATATCTTAATAAGGTGTAGATTGGCAAAATTGTCATCAAAACCGTCAAGACAATCAAAGGCCAAGTGTATGATTGTGAAAGAGTTAGCGTATCAATAGGGTTCTCAATGCCGAAAATAGTGAAACTCATTACACTGCTATTGGCCTCAAACGACATCAATGGAATGAAAAACAATAAAGCACTGATAATTGCTGATAAAAGCATGAAAATGGTCTGTCTTCGCTGAATCATATTCAAAATTTTTCTGCAAAATTAACAAAATTTTTGGTTGTATGAAAAAAAATCGTATCTTTGCATCGTCAATTGAACAAAAAGCCAATCCGTTTTTGTTCGCTTTTAGAGGGCAAGTCGTCCCTCAAATTATCAGAAGAAATTATTGAAAGTCAGTCTAAATCAATCGACTAATTATGTATGACATTTTTGAATTAAACGACAAATCCATGACTGAGCTCAAGGGAATCGCCAAGAAACTCGGTTTGGAAGATGTCAACCAGCCAAAAGAAAACCTTGTTTACAGCATCATCAACAAACAAGCCGAAAGCAACACTCCTGAAGTCAAACCTAAAGGAAGACCAGGCAGAAAGAAGAAAGTCGTTGAAGCTGAGCCAGTTGCAGCCCAAGAAATGGCTGCAGAGCACAAACCAGAAGAAAATCAAGAAGTTGAGGCTCCGCGTCGCGGCCGTCGCCCGAGAATCGGCAAGCGTACCGATGTGATCAAGACCTCATTCGAAAATATCAGCGACGAAAGCGAAAAGACGCATCATGTGTCGTATCCTAAGCCGAAGCCGGCTGTTGTCGACGTCGCCAACGAGATTCTCAACGAGAATAACGAGGAAGAGACAGAGATTCCTGAGATTGAACCGATTGAGAGAGTTGAACATGTCGAGCATGTTGAGCACATCGAGAATGTCGAGCCTGAAGAGCCTATGTTTGAGGAAAAACAGGCGGTTTACGAAGTTCGTCCGCAGAAACGCGACGAGCTCATCAGCGAGTTTGATGGCGTGGTGCAAGCTGAAGGCGTGCTCGAAATCATGCCTGACGGCTATGGTTTCCTGCGTTCGGCCGACTACAACTACCTCAACTCCCCTGACGACATCTACGTGTCACAGTCGCAAATCAAGCTGTTTGGCCTCAAGACCGGCGATACCATCCTCGGAATGATCCGTCCGCCAAAGAACGGCGAGAAATACTTCCCATTGGTGAAGGTCGACAAGATCAACGGACGTAACCCTGATGAGGTGCGCGACCGTATCCCGTTCGACTTCCTCACTCCTCTCTTCCCGGATGAGAAATTCAAACTCACCGGCCATCAGGGAGGCACGGTATCCACCCGTATTATGGACCTCTTCGCTCCTATCGGAAAAGGTCAGCGTGGACTTATCGTGGCACAGCCTAAGACCGGTAAGACAGTATTGCTTAAGGAAGTGGCTAACGCCATCGCGGCCAACCACCCGGATGTATACCTTATTATATTGTTAATCGACGAGCGTCCTGAAGAGGTCACCGACATGGCCCGCAGCGTTAAAGCTGAAGTCATCTCCTCGACCTTCGACGAGCCGGCTGAGAAACACGTTAAGATCGCGAATATCGTGCTGGAGAAGGCAAAACGTTTGACAGAATGCGGTCACGACGTGGTTATCCTCCTCGACTCCATCACCCGTCTGGCACGTGCCTACAACACAGTGTCGCCTGCATCAGGTAAGGTGCTCTCGGGCGGTGTCGAAGCCAACGCCTTGCAGAAACCTAAACGTTTCTTCGGTGCCGCACGTAACATCGAAGGCGGCGGCTCACTGACGATTCTCGCAACAGCCTTGATCGACACTGGTTCTAAGATGGATGAGGTGATCTTCGAAGAGTTCAAGGGCACAGGTAACATGGAGCTCCAGCTCGACCGCCGACTCTCGAACAAACGCATCTACCCTGCTATCGACATCGTGGCATCTGGTACACGTCGCGACGACCTTCTCGTCGACGAACGCACTCTGGCACGTGTCTGGGCGCTGCGTAACCACTTTGCCGACATGACACCAGTCGAGGCAATGGAATTCCTTAAAGATAGGATCTCGAAGACTATTTCCAACGAAGAATTTTTGGCTACAATAGACAAATAAGATGAAAAGAATTGCTTTCTTATTGATAATCATAGCCTTATTCGTTTCTTGCAACAGAAGCGAAAAGAATGGTTTTGAGAAGCATTTTACAGATAAGACATTAAGAATCAATCTTATACACACCGGCGACTCATCCACCGAATCGTTTAAGCTCGACAAGATTTACGATGACGGATTGTGGTATGGACGCACCAAAAACATGGTTAATCCTTATCGTTTGGGCGCTTATCACTACGAGTTGAGAGATGTGGAAACCGACGAGCTGCTATATTCCGATGGAATCAGCACTGTTTTCAGCGAATGGCGACGTACGGCAGCAGCATCGAAGGGCAAAATGTCGTTCAACGAGTCGATACGCGTGCCTTACCCTATCCGCAACGCTAAGCTGATGATGTATAAGATTGATACTCTTAATATTATGGAGCCAGTCTGGGAGTATATCATCGACCGGCAGACAAAATCGCTGATGGAGCCTGCGAAGAATAACAACAACCGCATAGTGCGTCTGCTCGACAGTGGCGATCCGAAGGAGAAAGTCGACATTTTGATCATGGGCGATGGCTACACCCTCAATGAAATCAAGCGTTTTGACGCTGACGTGCTGCATTTTTACAACAGCTTGATTAACACCGAGCCGTTTAAAAGCAGAAAAACGGATTTCAATGTGCATGCTATCCAGGTACCTCCTTATGGCGGTCGTAACAGCCTCGGCACAAAATATGGCGCTTTTGGTCACGACAGATACGCTCTTGCCAGCGATGACTGGGTGATACGAGAATTTGCAGCACAGGCGCCATACGATTATATCATCATCTTGATGAACGATGATAAAAACGGCGGCGGAAGTCTTTACAACCTTTACACTACCGCTGCAATTCGTTCACAATCAGACGATTACATGATTCGACATGAGCTTGGGCATCAGATTGTGGGGCTGGCCGACAAATACTACTCAAACGAAAACATAGCCGACACAACTGGAGTCTCATTGTATTACTACGATTTCAATGAATTATTAAATGAAATCTTGGACCTTCATACCAGATAAAATGTTAAGTGAAACTATAAAACGAACAAGGATGTACTCGGGAATAACGCAGGCTCAGATGGCCAAGACGTTGTTTCTCTCGGAAGCGCAATACAACAGAAAGGAAAACGGGCAAGCGAAAATAAGTTTGAATGAGGCAAGAAAAATGGCTGAGATTCTTGATTTGAATGAAAGAATAGTCGAGAAATTCTGGATGGCCGACAATATCTACGACTTGATGAAGATCAACAAAGAACTTGTCTACGACGCGTTGAAGGTTGTCGAGATGTATTACGACAATTATGAGACATGCATCGAACTTCCCAGCAAAAACTGCAGCTTCAGCAATGCTGGAAACAATATGAAAATCACTAAAAAGAAATAATTTTTTTATTCTTTGTAAAAAGAAAATATTTTTTTATTTTTGCAAGATAAATATTTGCATTCATACACAACAGGAATATGAGCATTTACTTGTTTTTAAAGCTATTAGGATGCCTCGCTCTTCTCATGTATGGTATGAAAACCATGAGTGAGGGTTTGCAGAAACTGAGTGGCGGACATCTCCGCAACATCATGGGAGCCATGACCAAAAACCGTTTCACAGGGTTGCTTACAGGTGTTTTTGTGACCGCGGCGGTGCAGTCGTCAACGGCCACCACAGTTATGACTGTCAGCTTCGTAAATGCCGGACTTCTCACGCTGGCGCAAGCTATCTCGGTCATCATGGGTGCTAACATCGGTACCACAGTAACAGCCTGGATCATGTCGGTATTCGGCTTCCAGATGAACATGAGTAATGTCGTATTCCCTCTTTTTGCATTAGCTATCGCTTTGATATTCCAAAAACGGCCTGCAGGCAAGTCATTTGGTGAGTTTATCTTCGGTTTCTCGTTCATGTTCCTCGGTCTCGTCACCTTGCGTGAAAACGCAATAGCGATGAACCTTCCCGAAAACGAAAGCGTCGTCAATTTCTTCACAGTTACAGGCCAGTGGGGCTTCTTGACGACCTTGTTATACCTCCTTGTCGGTAGCATTATGACAATGTGCGTGCAGTCGTCAGCGGCAATCATGGCTATCACCTTGATTTTATGCTCCAGCGGCGTACTTCCTATACATCAAGGTATTGCGCTCGTCTTGGGTGAAAATATCGGTACCACAGTCACGTCAAACATCGCGGCACTCAACGCTTCGACAAATGCCCGCAGAGCTGCTTTGGCGCACATGGTGTTCAACGTTTTCGGTGTGATTTGGGTTCTTATCGTATTCCGTCCACTGGTGAAGCTGGTCTGCAGATTCGTCGGCTTCGACCCTGATTTCGTGCCTGAGACGCCTGAAGACATCGCCTCGGCACAGGTGAAGGTCACATACGCGCTTTCGGCCTTCCACACCGCCTTCAACCTTTGTAACGTATTGATACTGATATGGTTCATTAAGCCGATTGAGAAATTTGTCTGCCAAGTCATAAAACAAAAAGAGGAAGACGAGGAAGGCAAGCTGAAGTTTATATCGGGCGGATTGCTCTCTACTGCTGAGCTCTCGATTTTTGAGGCAGAGAAAGAGATCAGCCTGTTCTCAACACGCACCAACAGGATGTTCAACTTCATCCCTACCCTGCTTTTCAATACCAGGAACGATGAGGATTTCAGCAAACTCTTCAGTAGAATTGAGAAATATGAGCAGATTTCCGACCACATGGAAATTGAGATTGCAAATTATCTCAATAAGGTGACTGAAGGCCGTCTGAGTCCTGAAAGTAAGACAAAGATTCGCTACATGCTTCGTGAGGTCGGCGAGATCGAGAGTATTGGCGACAGTTGCTATAACCTGGCACGTACGATCAACCAGAAACACACTAAGAATGAGCATTTTACAGATGAGCAGAAGGTCCACATCCGCCATATGTTCAAACTCTGTAACAAAGCTTTAGATCATATGCAAAAAGTCCTTGACGATAATCAAGGAATTGTCGACATCAACGAATCGTTGAACATTGAGAATGAGATCAACAACTACCGCTCGCAGCTTAAAGAGTCGAATCTCACCGATATCAACGAGCATCTCTACAACTACCAGGCTGGCATTCAGTATATGGATATCATCAGCGAATGCGAGAAACTTGGCGACTACGTGATCAATGTCGTTGAGGCTCATGCCCAGAAAAAGCTGACTAATCAGAGTGTTTAGTCTTCTTTGAAGAATATGGAAAACAGAAGAATCACTCCGGACGAAATCATTGCGCTCAAGCCGAATGAGATTTTTGTTTTTGGCAGCAATCTTCAGGGTTATCACGCAGGTGGCGCCGCTTTTACGGCTCGCGTGAAATTCGGCGCTGTGATGGGCAATGGCGATGGTATTCAGGGACAGTCGTACGCCATCCCGACGATGCAAGGCGGTGTGGAGACAATCAAACCTTATGTTGACAAATTTATTGCTTTTGCTGCTGATCATCCCGAGAAGGACTTCCTCGTGACGCGCATCGGATGCGGCATTGCAGGCTTTACGGCAGCCGAGATCGCTCCTTTGTTCAAAGAAGCAGTGCGCATGCACAACGTGTGGCTTCCTGCCGATTTCCTTAGGGTCTTAGGCGAATAAGTCCGCCATCTTTTCAAGATAAAACTTATCGGTTTCATCGAAATTGCCGGCTTTCTCACTGTCGATGTCGAGAACCGCTGTCACTACACCTTTATTAATTATTGGCACCACCATCTCCGATTTTGTAAGACTGCTGCAGGCAATATGTCCCGGAAAAGCGTCGACATCAGGAACGATAACGGTTTTAGCTTGCTGCCAAGCAGTGCCACAAACTCCTTTACCTTTACTGATACGTGTGCAGGCTAACGGACCTTGGAAAGGACCGAGAACAAGCGCATCACCGAGGACACGGTAGAAACCTACCCACCAGAAGTTAAATGTGTCTTTCAAACACGCTGAGACGTTGGCCATATTGGCGATTACGTCAGTCTCGCCTTCAATCAAAGCTGCGATTTGAGGAATTAGATTTTCGTATAATTCTTTCTTCGAATCACCTTTTATTATTAAATTTTCAGACATAATATCTCAATGATTATTGTTATTGCAAAAATTATAGATTCCATCGATGATAATCCTATTAACTTATTGAATTCCATACCTTTAGCTTTTGAAAATCTAGCACTGATCAGTATTGAATAAGCTAAAAATGGAATAAAATAAGCCAATATCATCAAGTTTTTAAATATCAGATAAATCAATGCTATTGCGATTATTGGATTCAGATAAAAAACGTTTCGCATGAATCGCTTGCCGAAAACCGTTACTGTCGTCTTTTTGCCGTTTGCCTCGTCCTGTTCAGCATCGCGATAATTATTGACTATCAACAAGTTATTAGCGACAAGACCGATAGCGATACCTACAACTAATATCTGCCAGTTAACAAAACCTGTTTGTATGAAAAATGTCAAAATTACTGGTGCTATGCCATAAAACAGGACAACTGCCACGTCTCCAAGCGCATGGCGTGAAAGCGGAAACGGGCCGGCGGAATATGCAAAAGCGCTTAATAATATGACGATTCCGAACGGCAGAAGTATCCAGCCTCCCCAATATAATAAGGTACAGCCCAACATAAAGGTCAAAATGCCCCAAACCATTATTCCACGAAGCATTTTTTGTGGAGAAATCAGTCCTGAAGCCACCATCCGTTGAGGTCCAAGTCGTTGATCGTCAGCACCTTTAATTCCATCAGCGTAGTCGTTGGCAAAATTGGATAAGACTTGTGACATAACAGCAAAAATGAGGCAAATTGCAGCTGGTAACCAATTGATTTTCAAATAAATAGAAGCGAAAGCCACCGACATGACGACGGGAGCTATCGAGACCAACAATGTCTTTGGTCGAGCCGCTTTTATCCAATATTTAAATGACACCTTGCTCATTTTGTTTTTTCGCTTGATAAATACGGCATAAGCCACAGCTTAATGCCTTGTGTTTTAATTCTTTAAAACCGCAATCACTCAACATTGCCATAAACTCCTTCGGCATCGGAAACTTTTCGACAGTCTGTTGAAGATAACGATAAGCATTAGCATTGCCAGAAACACGTTTCCCGATAAACGGCAGGATGTTTTTAAAATAAAGATTATAAAACCAACGAACTATAACATTTTGAGGCTCAGATAGTTCCAAGATAATTAAAGTTCCGTTAGGCTTCAAAACACGACGAATTTCTTTCAGGCCTTGTTCTCGATCGGAAAAGTTACGAACGCCGAAAGCGACCATAGCGGCATCAAATGTATCGTCTTTAAAATCAATACTTTCAGCACTGGAAATCGAGAAACTTATTCTATCTTGCAAGCCTATTTTCTCGGCTTTTGCCTTCCCTATTTCAAGCATTTTTGTTGAAATATCAATGCCGAAAACCTTAGCGTTTTCTACCTTTTCCGCGATTTTTACCGTAGAATCTGCCGTACCGCATGCGACATCGAGAATTGAAGCATTTTCGCCACTGGTTAAGGCCTTTTTCAGACGTTTTACGGCCTTGCGCCTCCACGACTTGTCGATGTTCAGCGAAAGAATATGGTTAAGCTTGTCGTAAGTCGGAGCTATATCGTTGAACATCAATGCGATATACTCGTTATCAGTAGCCATATTTGTCTTTCCATTTAGCTTTTAACGAGCGTCGTAATTCAAGCTCCTTTGGGTTATCTTGAGGCGAATACAGACGCACTCCCGAAATCTCTTCAGGCATAAATTCCTGTTCAACGAAGTTGCCCGGATAGCTGTGTGCATATTTGTAACCATCGTGATATCCAAGGTCTTTCATCAGTTTTGTCGGGGCGTTGCGCAGGTGCAGAGGCACGCTGAGGTTTCCGGTCTTCTTCACCAAAGCCTGAGCTGCGTCGATAGCCATAACTGCAGCGTTGCTCTTAGCCGACGAAGCAAGGTAAGTCACTGTCTGTGAAAGGATTATCCTACTCTCAGGCCATCCTATCTTGTTCACTGCGTCGAAGCAGGCATTCGCAAGCAAAAGCGCGTTAGGATTGGCGTTTCCGATGTCTTCGGAAGCCAAAATCAGCATTCTGCGAGCAATGAACAGCGGATCCTCACCTGCCTCAATCATCCTGGCGAGGTAATAAACCGCCGCGTTAGGATCGCTGCCGCGTATCGACTTGATGAAGGCCGAGATGATGTCGTAATGCATCTCACCCAGACGGTCATATTTCAGCAGGTTGCTCTGTATGTATTTCGTTGTAACTTCGTTTGTTACCACCAGTTTTTTGGCTTTCGGCTCGGCGTCGTCGAGCATTCCTACCACAAGGTCGATGGCGTTGAGCAGCTTGCGTGCATCGCCGCCGCTGATCTGCATTAGAGCCTCGTCTTCCTTCACCACTATCTCCTTCTTGAAATCCTCTCTCAACACAGCTACCGCGCTGACTATCAGCTTCTTAAGGTCGTCTTTCTCGAGTTCTTTCAGAATATACACCTGACAGCGTGACAGCAGCGGCGATATCACCTCGAAGCTCGGGTTCTCTGTGGTGGCGCCTATCAGCGTCACAAGTCCCTTCTCGACGGCGCCGAGCAGCGAGTCTTGCTGCGCCTTTGAAAATCTATGGATTTCATCGATAAACAGTATCGGCGGTTCGGGCGCCATGCGCGCTCGGTCGTAGACCTCGCGCACATCCTTCACCCCACTGCTGACTGCGCTAAGCACAAAAAACTGGCGTTTCACCTGCTTCGAGATGATGTAAGCCAACGTAGTCTTACCTACTCCTGGAGGTCCCCAGAATATCATCGAAGGGATGTGACCACTTTCAATGGCGCGACGCAGCACGGCATTCTGACCAATCAGATGCTCCTGACCGATGTAGCCGTCCAACGATGTCGGACGCAGCCGTTCCGCTAAAGGTATGGTGTTTCTCATTGATTAACAGCGACTTCAATAATGGCTCTTACCACATAAAAACCGATAACAATGGTATAAACGATCTTCATAAAAGTGCCAGCGAGGAAGCCTATAAATGAACCGAAAGCCGAACGCCAGGCCTTCTCATCAGGCGTGCCGCCCATTTTCTCTCCTACATATGCCCCAACAAACGGTCCACCGAGAATACCAAGAATTCCAAATGGTCCGAGCACTATGCCAAGCATCGGAAGTACCAATATTCCCACTATCAAACCAATGGTGCTGCCTCGCACTCCAGCTTTGGTGCCGCCGAATTTCTTGGTGCCCCAAACAGGCACTACATAGTCGAGAACCGTTATCACAGCGCAAATCAAGCCAGCTATCACCAAAAACTTAGGTGAATAGCTGTATCTGTCGGTCCAATGTACAAGAAGCAGCGCGAGATAACTCACGGGAGTGCCAGGAATTCCTGGTATTATATCGCCAATCAAGCCGATGATCAGCACCACTATTGCTGAAATAAACAACAAATAATCCATGCTTAAAATTTTGCACAAAGTTAATAATTTTTGTTGACATTTCACAAATTTTTTGTATCTTTGCGAAAATTTAAGGACTTAAAAACTGAATATCATGAGAAGAAGCCTTTTCCTAATAGGCCTGTGCCTATTATGCAATCATTGCTTTTCCTGGGATTTATCAGGTGTTGCAGGCGGTCGCAGCAACGCGACGGGTAATTGTTCGGTGTCGTTCAACGACTTCTGGAGCATTCAAAACAATCCGGCCGGTATGGCCGACTATCACTTTCTCGGCGTAGGTTTTTCCTACGAAAACCGATTCTTCATGAAGGAGCTAAGCTATTACAACTCAGCCTTCGTGATGCCAGTAAAAATTGGTACTTTCGGACTTTCGATGAGTCGTTTCGGGTTTGAATATTTCAACGAAAACAAACTCGGATTGGCTTACGCGAGAGATTTCGGCCCATATCTAAAGATGGGCTTGAAGCTCGACTATCTGCTATTTAACTTTTCCGACGACTACGAAAAACGACAAACAGCCACGTTTGAACTGGGAATTCAGTCGGATATCATCGACAATTTGCGAATCGGAGTCTATGTCTTCAACCCTATCAACATCAAGCTGAAAACCATTCATAATGAACGGATTCCGGTCGTCTTCCGATTTGGATTCGCTTATCGAGTGACTAAAGATTTCTTGGCGACATCGGAGGTGGAATACAATTCGGAAAGTCGTATCGACTACCGTTTCGGACTGGAATATCACACCCTAAACGAGTTTTACATCCGCGTTGGAGTGCATACAAATCCTGCGACGGCCAGCGTCGGCGTCGGATACACGCTAAACCGCGTCGTTATTGATGTTTCCGCAAATATGAACCAATACACAGGCGTATCGTTTCAAAGCAGTCTGATATTTAAAATCAAGGAGGTCGGACTATGAAACGCATTCTGACACCTTTATTAATAATGTTTCCTTTACTGGCTTTCACGCAAAGCGATATTACCGATGAAATCATTATTGACCAGATTGAACGGATGCTTGAAAACGACGATAATGCTGATGAACTCGATTTCACCGATCTTATCGAGAAGTATTGGAATATCTGCGAGAATAAAATCTATATCAACGATGCAGATGAATTAAATCAACTCATTGAGTTACATTTAGTTAACGTTTTTATTATTGAAAATATAAATTCATATAGAAAGAATTTCGGCGATATAATGATGCTCAACGAATTGACTATGATTGAAGGCATCGACGAGATGACTCTCAACATACTAAAACCACTGATTTGCTTTGAAAAACCGTCGGAAAAAGAGAAATTACGAGTTAAAGATTTATGGAAATTTGGCAAGCATCAGACTATATTTCAAGTTGAGCAGTGTTTTAACGAAAAAGCGGGTTACAAAGAGGATAAATATCTCGGGAGTCCGCAGAAAATGCTGCTAAGATACAGCTTTTCGTCCCGTAACAAGCTTGAATGCGGCTTTGCCATGGAGAAAGACGCCGGAGAGAAAAACATGCTCGATTTCGTGTCGTTTCACTGCGTTCTTCATGACTTAAAATTTGTGAAGACTCTGGCTCTTGGCGACTACCAACTTGCTTTCGGTCAAGGGGTTACATTGGGCTCAGGCATGGCATTCGCGGCCAGCGGAGGCTCTCTCTTGAGAAAAAGTAAGAAGATTCGTGCCTCTAAATCAGCCAATGAAGTGAGATATCTGCGAGGCGTTGCAACCACTTTGAATTACAAAAATCTCGACTTGACTATTTTTTATTCAAATAAAAAAGCCGATGCCAACGTCAGCGTCATCGACAGTCTTGGTGAGCCTTTGGTAGTGACTTCGCTGCAACAGTCAGGCCTGCATCGTACCGAGAGCGAACTCGCTGACCGTCATGCGATCACACAACAATTATATGGAGGAAATCTCAGCTATCGCGGCTCAAGTTTTCAAATCGGATATACAATTCATAAAACACTTTTGAGTTGTGAACTCGACCCTGATCCGCGGCTCTACAACACCTTTTATTTTCGCGGCAAATCACTTGTAAATCAAGGAGTTGACTTCTATTATGTATTGCGAAAGATAGCATTTTACGGTGAAGCTGCAATCAGCGACAACAAAGCGCCTGCAGCATTGATCGGAACAACGGTTCAACCTGCGGGATATATCGATTTTACTGTACTTTACAGATATTACGACAAGAAATATCAGAACTTTTACTGTAACGCCTTCGCCTCGGGTAGCGCGCGTAACGAAAGAGGGCTTTATCTTTCAACGTCAATCACGTTCGCACCTCGTTGGCGACTAATCGCTACCGCCGATTATCCTCAGTCCGACTGGGTCAAGACATCGGCCTACGCACCAAGCCGCGCGCAGGATTACAACCTTCAGATTGAACATCAAATCAATAGCAAATCATTGTTTTTCATCCAGTTACGATATAAAGACAAAGAGAAAAACGGCTCCAGCGAGAACACCTACATGCGCTCCCTGATTCACGATCGCAAGATGTCGCTCCGTTTTCATGTCACCTACCCTGTAGGCCCCGATTTTACACTGAAAAACCGAGTCGAATACATCGTCAGCAAAGATGTGCCGAAAAACGGCACATGTTATCTGATATATCAGGATATACTGTACAATCCGGAGAATCATCCTTACAGCCTCGCCTTCCGCTATGCGCTATTCGATAGTCCCATAGGCGCCGTCTACGCTTACGAAAATGACGTGCTCAACGCCTTTGCCATCGGCAGTTTTTACCATAAAGGCATGAGAATCTACCTTCTTGGCAAGGTAAAACTCCGATGGGGACTCGCCATCAACGCGAAAATCGGCTGCACAATCTACAGCGACGTCAACGAAATAGGCAGTGGACTGGAAAAAATTGAAGGAAATGTGAAAACTGAGGGAAAACTACAGCTGATTTGGAAACTGTAAATTCAAAATTTAAAAATTTAAGATTTAAAACTAATTTTGAATTTTAAATTTTAAATCTTTAAATCAATAATTCTAATACAGTTTTTGGCGTTTGATGAGATATGCAGTCAACACCTGGTCGTACAGCTTGTTGATGTCGGCTTCGACGTAGTCGATTTGATATTGGTAGCAGTGGCGCAGCAGCTCGTCTTTGCGCGCCTTCATGATTTGCTCGTATTTCTCCTTAACCTCCGTCGGGTTAAGCTTCACCACATCGCCCGACTCGAGGTCGACAAAACGATACGGACGGTTCTCAAACTCCAGCTTTTGCTCGAGAAGTCCGTCGTGCACATGGAACAGCACCACCTCGTGTTTGTTGTAACGCAGATGCTCGAGAGCGGCAAACAAATCGTCGTATGATGCCATGTTTTCCAACATATCGCTGAAGATTATAACCAGCGAGCGTTTGTGCGTCATCTCGGCAATCTTGTGCAGACAAGCCGTAGCGTTGGTTTCTTTCTTTTCGTTTTTGTTGTAAGGCAACAATAGCTTCTCCAACTCATTGTAAATCATATTGATATGCACCGGAGCAAGTTTCGCCTCGGTGTGAATTGTCACATCATCGTCAAATAGATCCAAACCCACCGCATCACGCTGACGGCGCATCAACTCCATCAATGAAGCCGCACTGTACACGGCAAACCACAGTTTGTTAGGATGCTGATAATCAAGATGTTGACGCACAGGGAAATACATGCTCGAGCTTGTATCCACCACAAGCTGGCAACGGAGGTTGGTCTCCTCCTCATAACGTTTCACAAACAGCTTTTCGGTCCGGCCATAAAGTTTCCAGTCGATATTACGGATCGGCTCGCCAGTGTTATACAAACGATGTTCCGCAAACTCGACTGAAAACCCATGAAACGGACTCTTGTGAAGTCCCGTGATAAAACCTTCGACAATCTGCCGAGCGTGAAACTCAAGACTCCCAAGAGGCGCAATGTTGTTTTTATTCAGCACCTTGATAATCAAATAGTTTTAGTCGTCAATTTTGAAGGCCTTCAGCTTTCGAAGAAAGGTGACCAGCCGAAAAATGGCGACTAAAAGCACTACAACAACTTCTTCAGCTTCTCTTCAAACGATGCCTTTGGAGCTGCTCCGACATTCTTGTCGACGATCTCGCCATTCTTGAAGAAGAGCACGGTCGGGACGTTTCTAATGCCATATTTTGCTGACACACCTGGGCATTCGTCGACGTCGACTTTTGCCACTTTTGCCTTGCCGGCGAATTCGTCTGAAAGCTGATCCATATAAGGAGCAATCATGCGGCACGGACCGCACCATGTTGCGCCAAAGTCAACCATTACTGGGAGTTCCGACTTCAAGACTTCAGCCTCGAAGTTTTCTTCTGTGATATGTACTGCCATAATTTTAAATTTATTTTGATAATTCGTAAGTTACTAAATCTTTGTATTCATTCATCTTTTTGAAAACCGCCTCAGCATTGATCTTGCCTTTCTCAGGATGCGTCGAACAAGTCATGTTGTTCTTTTTATCGATAAGAAGCATCGAATACGGCTGATTGCCAGGGTTTTCTTTAATAATATCAATGATAGCTTTAACATTTTCACTATCTAACTTATTGATATTCAATCTAAACTTTGCTTCGCGTGTCGATTTACTGAAGACATCGTCAAGCAATGCAACCTCTTGGACTTTCAGCTCATTCGGACGTTTCTTTTCATCCGGCAGATCTCTATTTCCGTATGGTTCCTGAACGATTCCCGTAATCATAAGAGGCGTTCCTACGACAAACAGATGCTTGTAATTACATTTCATATATGCCTCGCCGAAGAGGGCAAACGAATAGCTACTCGTCTGATCCTCAATGGTATACTTGCCGTATGGCTTACCATTTTTCGAAGTCAATTCGGCAACATTGGTGACGATTCCGGCCACATGCACCGTTGTACCTTTCTTATTTCTTATAATCTCCGGCAAATTCTCGAGTTTCGCATCGGTAAAATACTTTATCGTATATTCGTAAGCGTCGAGAGGATGCGAACTCAGATAGAAACCGATGGCTTCCTTCTCCTCGTCAAGCATCTTCACGTTCGACCAGTGCTCGCATTCAGGGATATCGAGTTTAAACAGGTCATCGCCGCCAGCTGCCTCGAGCTCTCCGAAGAGGTCGATCTGAGCGTTGTTTTTGCGCTCATTGCTAGCATTTACTTGCTTTATCGACTTCTCGATGAAATTCATCTTCTCGCCCGGAGCGATATAGAAATATGCGGCACGATGCAACTCGGTGAAATCGCTGAAAGCACCAGCTCTTGCTAGCTGTTCCAACACTTTCCTGTTAAGCTGCTTCGCTCCCACCCTCGCCATGAAATCGGCAAAACTCGTGAAACGTCCGTTCGCCTCGCGTTCCTCCTTGATGACATCGGCCACCTCGCCAATGCCCTTGATGCCACCCAATCCATAGCAAATATTGCCTTGCTCGTCGACAGTAAACTTGTATTCCGACCTATTGACATTCGGTGGCAACACATTGATTTTCATTCGTTTACATTCATCAAGCATAAAAATAACCTCTTCAGCGTCGCGAATGCTCGAATTCAACACTGCCGCCATAAACTCGGCCGGATAATGGGCTTTTAAGTATGCAGTCTGGTAAGCAATCCACGAATAACAGGTGGCGTGTGACTTATTGAAAGCGTACGAAGCGAATTTCTCCCAGTCGTTCCATATCTTTTCGAGAATCTTAGCGTCGTGACCGAGCTCCTGACCTTGTTTCATGAACTTGTCCTTGAGCTCCATCATCTTAGCTATCTGCTTCTTACCCATAGCTTTACGCAGGGTATCCGACTCGCCACGTGTGAAGTTGGCCAGCTGTCGCGACAGAAGCATCACCTGCTCCTGATACACCGTAACGCCGTAAGTGTCTTTGAGGTATTTCTCCATCTCCGGGAAGTCGTACGAAATAGGCTCGCGGCCTTGCTTTCGAGCGATAAACTTCGGGATGTAATCCATCGGACCCGGACGGTAAAGCGCGTTCATAGCGATAAGGTCCTCAAACACTGTTGGTTGCAGCTCCTTCAGGTATTTCTGCATGCCAGGCGATTCAAACTGGAACGTGCCGATGGTGTTACCAGAACTGAACAAGGCAAATGTCTCCTTATCGTCAATCGGAATATGGTCGATGTCAAGGTCGATGCCGCGCGTCTTCTTGATATTCGCAAGAGCATCCTTAATCTGCGTCAACGTCTTCAAGCCAAGGAAGTCCATCTTGATGAGACCGACGTTCTCAACTACGTGTCCATCGTATTGAGTAACAAGCACATCCTCGCCCGAATCCTTATCTTTGATGGTACATACCGGCGCGAATTTCGTCAGGTCGTCGGCACCGATGATGACGCCGCAGGCATGAATGCCCACCTGACGGTTAGTATCTTCGAGTTCTTCAGCGTACGTTAGCATTGACGACACATTCTCATCGTCGCCTTCGAGCAGTTTCTTGAGCTCAGGAACGTATTTGTAGCAGTTTTTAAGATTCACCTTTGGCGACTTGCCCTTCTCATCCTTGATGTTATCAGGGAAGCTCCTGTCGGGAATGAAACTCTTGATTGTCGCGACATCCGACAGCGGAATCTTCTGCACGCGGCTCACGTCCTGGATAGCCGATTTAGCAGCCATGGTGCCGTAGGTGATGATATGCGCCACCTTCTCCTTGCCATATTTATTGGTGATCCATTCGAGAACCTTGCCACGACCATCGTCATCAAAGTCGACATCGATATCAGGCAACGAGATACGATCAGGATTGAGAAAACGCTCGAACAGTAAGTCGTACTTCAGCGGATCCACATCAGTGATTTTCAAGCAGTAAGCCACAACGGAGCCAGCTGCAGAGCCACGTCCAGGGCCGACCGACACGCCAAGTTCTTCGCGTGCGCCACGGATATAATCGGCCACGATGAGGAAGTAACCCGGGAATCCCATCGATTTCATGGTATGCAGCTCGAAGTTGATTCGCTCAATCTGCTCGTCGGTAAGCTTTTCACCATAGCGCATCTTAGCGCCTTCCCAAGCCAGTTTCGCGAGATAGTCGGCCTCAAGTTTGATGCGGTAAAGCTTCTCGTAGCCGCCCATTTTTTTGATTTTCTTCTCGCCTGCCTCGCGACTCATCACCTCATTACCATGCTCGTCGCTGGTGAACTCCTTATATAAATCCTCTTCAGTATATTTTTTCTTGTATTCCTCGACGGTTCCGAACTCTTCTGGGATGTTGAACTCCGGCATTATCGGGTCGGAATTGATGGAATATGTCTCCACCTTATCGGCGATTTCCATAGTGTTTGCGAGCACTTCCGGCACATCGGAGAATATCTTGTACATCTCTTCCGGCGTCTTGAGCCATTCCTGCTTGGTGTAATGCAGACGCGACGGATCGTCGAGGTCTTTGCCGGTGCTCAAGCAGATGAGTCGGTCGTGAGCCTCGCCGTGCTCTTCCTCCACAAAATGCACGTCGTTGGTGGCAATTACTTTGGTTTTCGTCTTTTTAGCAAGCTCAAAAATCACCTTATTGACTTCCACCTGTCGGGCGTAGACTTCCTGGTCGCCGCCTGGTTTGTCGGTCTTATGTCGCTGAACCTCAAGGTAATAGTCGTCGCCGAATAGCGATTTAAACCATTTGACAGTCTCTTCCGCGCCTTTGATGTCGCCGTTCATTATCTTCTGCGGCACTTCGCCACCCAGACAAGCCGAAGTCGCGATGAGTCCTTCGTGATACTTCTCGAGCAGCGAATGGTCGATACGCGGATTATAGTAGAAACCGTCAGTATATGCTATTGATGCGAGCTTACAGAGGTTTTTGTAGCCTGTCTTATTTTTTGCCAATAAGATAAGATGCCAGCCACGGTCGTTACGCCCATCTCGCTTGTCGATGCTCACCGGGGCGCAATATGCCTCAGTACCGAAAATCGGCTTGAAGTTGGCCCCGTCTTTGTTCACCTTATCGGCATAATCGGCTAACTCTTTGATTCCAAACATGTTACCATGATCGGTAAGCGCCATGGCGTGCATGTTGTATTTCAGACATTTGTCGACCAGATCTGGAATCTTTGACATTCCGTCAAGAATGGAGAAATGCGAGTGCACATGAAGATGGGTAAACTGTATAGCATCAGCATTTTCAGGCGTTTCAGTCAGTTTTTCCTCAATCTTATCCTCTTTATCTTTCTTATCCTTCTTATCCTTTTTATCCTGATCAAAATTAGGCTGAACCACAATTCCGGCAGGTTTAATAACATCAGGATTCGCCTCGCGGAATTTTTTGAAGAACTCCTCTCCTTCCGGAATGTCAGTATTATCTAGCACTCCGCGACGGACGCATTCCAGGAACACGCGTGCTGTAGCCTCCACATCGGCGCAGGCATTATGAGCTGAGCTGAAGTCTTCGCCAAACAGAAGTTTATGAAAATCAATTAGTTTCGGAAGTTTAAAACGTCCGTGACCGCCTCCTGGGAACTGGCAGAATTCAGCTGTCTTTTCGGTGCAGGTGTCGACGATTTTCCAATTCGGCAAAGGATTCTCGCCTCGGTCGCGCAGAAATTCGCAGCCAACGATGCTGAGGTCGAAGTTAATATTATGTCCGACAAGGTATTTCGCCTTTTTAGCGGCCTCGAGGAACAAATTCAAGACATCGGTAAGTGCTTCGCCGTGTTCGAGAGCGTATTTCGTCGATATTCCGTGCACCATCTGGGCATTGATAGGAATCTCAAAGCCTTCGGGGCGCACGATATGATTCTGGGCTTCGACGAAGTTGCCGAGCTCGTCGTGCAGCTGCCAAGCGATCTGTACCATCCGCGGCCAGTTGTCGAAGTTGGTCAGCGGGGCGTTTTTCAGCAGTGGCAAGCCAGTGGTCTCGGTGTCGAAAATCAAAAACATAATTTTATCTATTTCTACTCAATTTTATTGATTATCAGTGGTATTTTTACAATGAAATCAACCTTCAAAGATAAGGAATTTTTCGATATTTTTACATTTCGGTAAACATTTTTTTAATTTTAAGAAAATCAAATACTTAGTAAAATATTTTCAGAAAAATGTTGTAGATATTGAATTTTTTTGTACTTTTGCAGCCGCAAATCTCGGGTAGATTTGGGTTAACTAATTATAAATCAATTAAAAAAGTAATTTTATGCCAGCAAAAATCAGATTACAGAGACATGGTAAGAAGGGTCAGCCTTTCTATCACATTGTAATTGCAGACGGTCGTGCACCTCGTGATGGTAGATTTATTGAAAAAATCGGAACTTACAATCCTGTAACAGTTCCAGCTGAGATCAATTTGAATTTTGACA